>ENA-OSJC01000010-OSJC01000010.1-marine-metagenome-genome-assembly--contig:-NODE-10-length-229733-cov-24.234991_pt1 | contig 229733 bp, 227 predicted proteins | sample MGYA00237885_ERZ534234 | MGnify/ENA primary metagenome ERZ534234 (study PRJEB26413, sample SAMN06343907) | marine metagenome | isolation source: coastal waters | place: Atlantic Ocean: West Antarctic...
TGGTTCAGGCTTAACTTCTTCTTTAACTGGTTCAGGCTTTTCTGGTTTAACAGGAACTTCTAAATCTGATGATTTTTTATCTTTAGTTTTACTCAAACTAACCTGTGTTATTTTTTCTTTTTGTTTGTTTTTCGAGCTATCATCAACACTTACAGCTACTACTAAGGAGAAAATAAGAACAAATATTAGGCCCATAAATAATTATATTGTTTTATTTGGCAGAATCTACAGTATTAGTTGCTGGTGTGTGGGTAATTTTATAGGTTATTCAAGAAATTTATTCAATGCCTGGCTAGCTAATTGAGATGACAGCTTACCTGTTTTAAGAGTGTTTAGTATGTTTTGAGTTTTAATCACCTGCTGTTCTATTTTTGAAGGTGATTCTAAAAGTCCCGTTACAATCTTATAAATATCGTTAGGGTTGCATTTTGATTGTAATAGCTCCGGTATAATTTCTTCATTAGCAATTATATTAATAATATTTGCATATTTAACTTTAACAAGAATTTTAATTATTAAGAAATTAATAAAATTTGTTTTATAAATAATAACTGACGGAATTTTTGAATTACAAACTTCTAATGAAACAGTTCCTGATTTAACTATAGAAAATATTGATTTTTTTAACAAATGTAATTTTATATTATTATCACTAATAACTTCACAATTAGTTAGGCTTGAATTTTTAATATATGAATGTACTAACGCGCCATAAGATTGATTTGAGTGAAAGATGTAAGTAAAATCGTAATATTTTTTAGACATAAGCCTAATAAAATTGATTAAAATTGGCATATGAATGTTAATTTCTGAAATGCGACTACCTGGAAAAATAGAAACTATTGCTTTGTTTTTTCCTACTACTTGATTAACATCAATTCTAGCATCTCTTTTATCATCTAATAATGGATGGCCTACAAATTCACAACTAACTTTCTCTTTTTCAAAATATTTTTTTTCAAAGGTGAAGAGTAATAAAATATGGTCTATAAATTTTTTTATCTTTTTTACTCTACCTTCTCTCCAGGCCCATACCTGAGGCGCAACATAGTGAATTGTTTTAATGTTAGAATTTTTATTTTTTATTATTTTAGCAACTCTTAAAGTAAAATCAGGACTATCAACTGTAAAAAGAATATCAGGGTTAAAATCTAAAATTGCTTTTACAGTTTGGTTAATTTTTTTATTAATTTTAAATAGATTTAATAAAACATTTGTAAAACCTATATAGGTAATTTCTTTTAAATTATAAATAGATTTAATACCTAGGTGCTTAAGATTATCTCCACCAACAGAGAGAAATTCAATATCAGGATTAATTTTTTTTAATTCAATAATAACTTTAGAGGCTAATTTGTCTCCTGAGGATTCCCCAGTTAGTATAAATATTTTTTTCATTTTACTTTAATAAACATTTTATTCTTGTTTGCAGATTTAATTAATCTATTTTTATCCAAACAAATGTTATACTTGTCTCTCAGCACTATTCCTTTCAAACCAGCTCTTCTACACTGTTTCAAAGTATCTAAACCAATTGTAGGTAGGTCAATTCTAGAATCTTGTTTCTTCTTGGGAAGTTTAACTAATACACCGTTAAGTAGTTTCTGATTTTTTTTAATTCTATTTAACATTTTTTGTGTTCCATCATTTTCTTCTATGGCTAAAATTTTATTGTCTCTCACAACAGCACCCTGACTATAATTGTAATCATTTAACTTACTTAAAGATAAAATTGCTTTTTTTATGTCTTTATTGTCATTATTATTAGGTTTTAATGTTGTGTGTGTACCTTTTTTTAAACTAAGTTCTGGTGTGAAAAACAATGAATTTAAAGTTTTTATTTTTTCTTTCTTAAAAATATTAATTACTTCTTTTAAAATAGCTGCATCACCAACTTTAGTTGCTTTGATAATTCGTGGTATGTAATAGGCACCTTTAAAATCTAATTTAAGTTTTAAAAAATTAGGTTTTTTAACTTTTCCCGCAAAGATTACTTTTTTACATTTATTTTTTTTTAGAATATTTAAAATTTTACCAATCTGACCAATTGATACAATATGAGAATTTTTATCTGTTTTAAAAATTTTACTTTTTGTTAGATCTATTATTAAATATTTTTTTTTCTTTTTTTTTACTTGTTTGAGAATTTCTTTTGGAAAATTAGTTTCTCCAAATATTAGACCAGTTATTTTACTCATTGCTAATTGGTGTACAAATTGGTCTTCTTTTATCTTTTGCAATAAAAGTGATTACCTCGCTGACAAGTTCATTATCTTTAAATTCTTCACTTATTTTACTTAAATTTTCATGAAGATTCTTTGATAAGAAAATTTTTTTATATGCTTTATCAAGATCCATTATTTTTTTATTTTCATAATTTTTTCTTCTAAGGCCTATCAAATTTAATCCTTGTAAAAAATTTCTATTCCCCACAGACAAACTAAAGGGGATGACATCTTTTAGTACACCTGTCATTCCACCTATCATGGCTAATCTGCCAATTCTTGTAAATTGTTGAACTGCAGAATTTCCTCCTATTATGACTGAGTCTTCTATGGTTACATGACCGCCTAAAGGTACATTGTTTGCTATAATTACATTATTTCCCACCTTACAGTCATGAGCAATATGAGATGAAATCATAAATAAGCAATTATCTCCTATGGTTGTTACACCTCCACCACCTTCTGTTCCTGGGTTAATTGTAACATATTCTCTAATAGTATTGTTCTTTCCAATAATTAAACTAGTAGACTCGTTATTGTATTTAAGATCTTGCGGTGCTGTTCCTAGACAGGCAAATGGAAATATTTTAGTTCCATCACCAATTTTAGTATTTCCTTCTATATGTACATTTGAAATTAATTCAACATTGTCTTCTAGATCAACATATTCTCCAAGATTACAAAAAGGTCCAATTTTAACATTTTTCCCAATTTTTGCTTTTTTCGAAATAACACTAGAACTATGTATCATTTTTTATCTACTATAGTTGCAGACCATTCAGCATCAGCCATTCTTTTTCCTTCAACTTTAGCTGTGCCTTTGTATTTCCAAACTCTTCCGTGTGATCTAGTTGCTTCGATCTCTAAATGTAGCTCACAATCAGGTATAACAGGATTTCTGAATCTTGCTTTATCTACACCCATCAAAAATACCAGTTTATTAACGTATTCTTTGGGATCTACCCCGTAAGCTGTTAAAGCTGCAGCTGCTTGTCCAAAGGCTTCAATAATTAAAACTCCTGGCAGCACAGGTTGATCTGGAAAGTGTCCTTGAACATAAAAACCATTTTTTTTTACATTCATAATAGCGGTTGCAGATTTTAAATGAACTATTTTAGTAAGTCTGTCTATCAATAACATTGGTTCTCGATGAGGTAATAAACTTTCAATTTTTTTTTTATCTATTGTGTCGCTCATTTTTTTGAGTTCCTAATAAAATTTTTTAAAGGTACAGCTGGGTAACCCATAACTACAGTTCCGTCTCTTATATCTTTTATGACACCGCTACCACCTCCTATTTTAACATTATTTCCTATTTTTAGATGCCCAGAAACTCCTGCTTGTCCTCCGATAGAGACATTATCACCTATAATAGTGCTTCCAGCAAAACCAACCTGACCTGCTATCATGCAATTATTTCCAATTCTGGTATTGTGAGCCACGTGAACTAGGTTGTCTAAAAACGTATTTGTACCAATTTCAGTATTGTCAATAGAACCTCTGTCTATTGAACAATTTGCACCAATTTCTGCGTTATCTTTGATTATTACTTTTCCAATATGAGGGAATCTAAGATTTTTATCTTTTAAAGGGATAAATCCAAAGCCTTTGAGTCCAATTTTACACCCATCTTGTATCACGACATTATTTCCTATTAATGCATTTCTTATGACGACATGTGAGCCTATTATGCAGCCTTTACCAAGAGAAACATTCTGCTCAACTATTGTGTTACTTCCAATAATAGAATTTTTTCCTATTTTGCATTTTTTACCTACTAAAACATTATTTCCAAATCTTACTTTTAAAAAATTTGATTTTTTTGGCGATTTCAAAGTAATATCAGGAAAGTCAATATCTGCGTCTGGATAAAATTTTTTTGTAATTTTGCAAAGTTCAAAAAGAACATTTTTAACTAATATGGGTTCGCAATATTTTGGTAAATAGTTTTTAAGTTTTAGTGTGGTTAAACAAAATAAAGCTTTAGTATTTTTTGCAGATTCAGCATAATCAACATTGTCTAAAAATGTTAAATCATTTTTAGTAGCGTGGGTAAGGTTTTTTATGTCAGATATTTTTTTTTTTGTTTTTAAGTTATTAAATAAATTATTTAGTAGGAAAGGACCTTTTCGCTCAAAGAAAATATTATTATTCATTGAGATTAATTAGTTTTTAATGAAGAAAGCTCTTTGTTTAATATGATTATTATTTTATCTGTAATCTCTAAATCTGCATCTCCTAATACTATACTTTGTTTCTCTACTATTAATTGAACGTTATTATCTTCCATGTATTTTTTAAGAATTGGATTAAGGTTTTTTAATAGTTCCACTTTTGCATTATTCCGTTCTTTACGTATTTTATTAAATGATTCTTGTTTACTCTTTTGAAGTTTTGAAACTTTTCCTCTAAGTGAATTAACTTTTTTTTTATACTCCTCTTGGGAAAGTAGTTTTTTTTGTGAAATAATTTCAGTTTCTTCTTTTTTAATATCTTTTTCTTGTTTCAAAAATTTATTAGATTCACTTGTGAATTTTTTCTTCAAATTTTCCTGTGCTTTGGCGCCAGCTTTGCTGGCGTTTAATACTTTAGTAAAATCAATATAATTTATATTTGCCGCTAAAGTGTTTGCTGCGTAAAATAAAAAAAATGCTAAGAAAGGTAAAAATATTTTTTTCATAATTTTATTCATTTTACTAAAATGATGTACCTAATTTAAATTTAAAAGATTCTGTAATGTCTGTGCTAGCTTTAGTTATATTCTGTGAAAAAATAAAAGTCATTGGACCTAGTGGTGAGCCCCAGCTTGTAGTAACACCAGCGCTAGATCTAATTTTATTTGAATCATCAATTAAATCATCATAATCAACTTTCCACAGATTAGCGATATCTAAAAATAAACCTACATCTGTCTTTGTGGATTCAGGAAGAAGATTTGGCAAACTTAGTTCAAGATTGGTTGCTGCCATATAGTTTCCACCTATGTAATCTGTTCCGTCTTTAGGACCAACTTTTCCAGCCTGAAAACCTCTAAGCTTACTATTTGGCAAACCTAATCTCTTGCTTATTCTTACATCTTTATCATTTAATCCATGTATGGCAGAGCCAAATAATCTTACATTACCTATTGCGTCTTTGGAGAAAGCTTTATATTTGCTAAATGACGCGGAGTTCTTAACGTAGGGTGAGTCAGCATAAACTGGTAAAGCTTGAGTAAAAGATGATATATATCCGTCTGTTGGTGCATAAACTTTATCTCTCTTGTCTGCTGTCACGCTGTACGTAAAGCTTAAATCAGTATATGTACCTTTTTGTTTTTTTAATGATGATGAGGCAGTACTATCTACTTTTAGATCATCATAATTAAGGGCTAATGATGGTGCTAAATAAATATTCTTATATTGTTCAAATGTAGTGCCAATACCGGTTGAAATAAGATTATTCTTATATCCTGCTTTTGGTTTGTCGTTACTTGTATTACTGACAAAATAATTTACTGAATTTCCTGTAGAATTAAAATTAGGATCAGTTACGCTTAAACCGCCCGAAAAAGTTTCCGAGCTAATTTCAAGATTGGTTGAAATAGAAACACCCTTTCCTAGCCAGTTATTTTCAGAAATTTGGAATGAAAATGATCCGCCGTCCGTTCCAACACCTGCGCCAGCACTTATTTCACCGGTTGGTTTTTCTTCAACCACAATATTTACAACTTTTAAGTCTTTCTTTGAGCCGTCAGATACTTCTTTTTTAACTTCTTTGAATAAATTTCTTGCTTTAATTTTAGCGATAGATTGCTCAAGCTTTAAATTGTTAAAGGGGTCTCCTTCATCCAATAGAAGCTCAGAGCGAATAACACTTTCGTCTGTAACCGTATTTCCAGCAATATTTATTCTTTCAACTAATTTTTTTTTACCTTCGAAGATATTAATTTTAAGTTCAATAGAATTGTTTTCAATAATTTCATTAACAGAATGTTCAATAAATTGGAGGTCATTATTAGCTATTAATATATCTAATTGATCTAACAGTTTTTTTACAGTAAATGGGGAATAGTATTTACCTATGATTTTGAGAAAATTTTTTTCTAAATCTACAAAAACTTTTTTATCTAAAGCTTCACTGACGTTTGTGCTAATTTTATTTACGCGATAACGTGTCCCAGCATTAATAGAATAAGTGAGTTTAGTGTAATTTTGTCGACTAACTTCAGCGTTATTAGATATAACTTGAACATCGTAATAGCCTAAAGATTTATAATAGTTAATTAGTAATCTTTTATCTAGATTTATATTGTTATAATTTAGCGAAGTATTACGAGATAGAAATTTCCAAAACTTGTGTTCTTCAGAGACAATTACATCTCTTAATCTTTTTTCTTTTATTTTTTTTTCTCCAATAAAACTAATCTCAGATATTTTTGTTTTGTTTCCTTTATCTAAAACATAAATAAGATTAACTCTTTTATCATCAAATCTTTCAATTTTTGCTTCGACGTTTGCAAAATTAAATCCGATAGAACCATAAATTTTTTTTATTCTACTTATGTCATCATTTAATTTATTTTCAATAAAACTTTCTTGTGGTTGTAGCTTAAGCTCTTCTAAAACACGCTTTTTAATTTTAGTAGATTTTTCTCCTTCAAGATCAATAAAATTAATTATTGAGTATTCTTCTACTTGAATGTTTAAAATTCCTTGTTTTAAAGAAATTTTAATTTCATTAAAAAAATTCGTTCCATATAAATTTTTTAACACAGTATCGATATCAAAAGCAGAATAGTCTTTACCTAAGGTAATCTCGCCATAAACTTTTATAGTTTCAGCGCTAATTCTATCATTTCCTACAACGTCAATTTTTTTTACAATCTCAGCAGATAAACTTAAAAATTGAAGGAAAAAAAAGATAATAAAATATTTAAACATTTAATTTTTTTTTTTTGCAATTATTTGAAAAGCAAGGTTTCTACCCCAGGCATCAATTTTATAGATATTTTTTAAGGTAACAGAAGACATCTTTGATGTTTTTATATAGTTTTTGTCTTTTAAAACAAGATTCAAATAAGCCGAAATATCATTAAAATGTATGTTGTTTTTCAAGAATTGATCAACAAATATTTCATTTGCCGCATTTATAATAATTGGTGACGATTCATAGCTATTAATTCTAGAGATTAGCTTAAGAGTTGTAAATTTTATTTTATCAGCAGAATAAAATTCCAATTTTTCATTTGAAAAATTTTCTTGCTTCTTAATTTTAAAAATTTTTTTGTAGTCAAAATCGCCATCAAATAAAGCATTAGCAATTGGTATCTTCATATCCGGCTGATGGTACAAAAAATTTGTCGTACCATTTTTAAATTTTACTATCGCATGCACAAGTGATTGAGGATGAATTATAATTTCATATTTTTTCAATTTAAAAGGAAATAATTTTAGAGCCTCAGTTAACTCTATAACTTTATTCATCAGTGTAGCGGAGTCGACAGATATTTTTTTACCCATTTTCCATTTTGGATGTTTTATTGCGTCTTTAGGTTTAATATATTTAAATTTATTTTTATTTAAGTTAAGGAAAGGACCTCCAGAAGCAGTTATGTAAATTTTATCAATTTCATCATTTGTATGTTGCTTAGTGAGTTGAAAAATAGAAAAATGTTCAGAATCTATAGGAGTTAATTCTGTTTTATATTTGGTAGCATTTTTTTTAATTAATTCCCATCCACATACAATAGATTCTTTATTTGCTAAAAGAATTTTTTTACTCAACTTAACAAGCTTTAATGTTGGTTCTAAGCCTGCGATACCAGGAATTGCGGAAACAGTAATATCAATTTTTTTAACATATTTTTCTAAATTTACAAAGTTATCTAAAATTATTATTTTTTTAAATTTTTTATCTTTTTTAATTTTTAAATAGACTTTTGTATTATTGATAATAACTATTTTAGGCTTATAAATTTTTAATTGAGATAAAATTTTTTTATAGTTAGAATTAGCAACAATCAGCATTAGTTTAAATTTATTTGTTTTTTTTAATATCTCTAGAGTGGTTTTGCCAATTGAACCTGTTGAGCCAAGTAATGCTAATGATTTGTATTTCATTTTAAATTAAACCAACTTTATTTATTAAAAAACTAAAAATTAAAACAAAAATCAAACCATCAATGCGATCAAGTACGCCACCGTGACCAGGTAATATATTGCTAGTATCTTTGACCTTTAATTTTCTCTTCCAAAAAGAAATATATAAATCACCAGATTGACAAATAATCGAGATTATAATCGAGAGAATAATATATTTTATTTGATAAAAATTGATTAAATTTTCATTTAAAAAAAAAATTTGAAATAAATTTAGTGATGGAAGTGAGATAACGCAAAAAATAATTGATCCTATGGATCCTGAGTAGGTTTTATTTGGACTTATTTTTGTAAGTTTTTTTCCTTTAAATATTTTACCAAAAGTATATCCACCTATGTCAGATAAAAATGTTGTCATTAAAATCCAGTATATAACTGTCAAAGAATAGTCAGATTGCCCCCTTAAATAGTAAAAAGAAAATAGTGCAAAAACCAACACAATATTTGAGATAGCAATAAATAATAAATTTCTTGTATTTTTAATTATTTCAAAAAAAGACAAACAATAAACTAAACTTAAAAAAATTATGAAATATAAACCAGAATAGTACAAACAATAAAATAAAATTAAAAAAAGTACTATACCGGTAGATATTCTTTTTTTTAACTCACTGTACATTGATTATATGGCTCCAAAATTTTGTTTTATTTTATGATATTTTTTAATTATTTTTCCTAAATCATTTTTAGAAAAATCTGGCCATAACTTATCTAAAAAAAAAATTTCTGTATATGCGAGTTGCCAGAGCATAAAATTGCTCAATCTTTTTTGACCACCTGTTCGGACTAATATATCTGGAAAGGGTAAATTTGAATATAAATTTCGGTTAATATTTTCTTCATTAATTTTACAAGATTTAAATTCTATTTTTTTAATAGAATCTATAATTTCATTTTTAGATCCATAATTAACAGCTAAATTTACAATTAACTTGTTGTTATTTTTTGTTTTTTTAGCTGTTGAAATTAAGTTCCTTTTTACATCTAATGGAAGCTTATTTATTCGACCTAGAATATTAATTTTTATATTTTTTTTTATAATATTACCAATTTCTTTTTTAAAATATATTTTAATCAAATTAAATAAATAATTTATTTCTGATTTTGGCCTTTTCCAATTTTCACTTGAAAATACATAGAATGACACAATAGGTATTTTAAAAAACATTGCAGCATCAACTATTTTTTGAACAGTTTTAACACCTTCTAAATGTCCATAATTTCTATTTTTTTTTTTTTTAAATCCCCATCTTCCATTGCCGTCCATGATGAAAGCAACGTGATTAAGATCATTCATACTTGAAGGATTTCTTTTTCTTTCTCTTGTAAAATTTTATCAATATTTAAAATATTGTCATCAGTAATTTTTTGTATATTTTTTTCAAATAATTTATTTTCATCTTCACTAATTTTTTTATCTTTAATAAGTTTTTTTAATTCATCATTGGCTTCTCTTCTAATATTTCTGATAGAAACTTTATTTTTTTCACCGATATTTTTTAAAACCTTAATTAAATCTTTTCTGCGCTCTTCTGTTAAATCAGGAATTCTAATTCTTAGAACAGATCCATCAATCTGTGGATTAACACCTAGATCTGACTTTTGGATAGCAGCATCAACTGCTTTAATATTTGCTTGATCCCAAACTTGAACGGTTATTAACCTTGCCTCTGGGACACTAATACTAGCTAGCTGATTTATGGGCATCATTTGTCCATACACATCAACTTTAACCATGTCGAGCATAGAAGCATTGGCTCTGCCTGTTCTTAAAGTAGATAGATCTTTTTTATAAGATAGGATTGTTTTATCCATTTTAACGGCATAGTTTTTTTCGTTAAACTCTGAGCTCATAATTAAACACCTTCACCAACTTTGTACCTGATATAATCTACTACTTTAATATCACTATCTTTTAATATATCCGATACTTTTTTTTTTGGGTCCATTATCCACACTTGATTAACTAAAGTGTTATCTGAAATAAATTTATTAATTTTACCATTTGCTATTTTATCAATCATTTCGGGTGGTTTTCCTGAATTTAAAAGTTCTGCTTTAATAATTTCTATTTCTTTGTCTACAACATCTCTTTTTAGATTTTTTTCTTCTAATGCCATTGGAGCTAAAGCAGAAACATGCATTGCAATTTTTTTTCCTATTTCGTCCTTTTTAGAGGTTTTAACAACTGCTATTATTTTTCCAATTTTTTCTTCTATTGCTCCGTGAATATAAAAAGAATTTTTTCCTTTTAAATTGTCAAAAAAAGCTGATCTTCTTATTGTTATTTTCTCTCCCATTTTTGCAATTAGGTCTGTTAAATTTGTTTCTACTAATAAATTATTTTTCATACTTGCTTTATTAACTTTTAATAAATCAGATTTATTTTCAAAATTTATTACTGAAACCTCTTTACAGAAAGAAACAAATAACTCATTTTTTGCAACAAAATCTGTTTCACTATTAATTTCTATCAAAGATACTTCACCGTCTCTTTCATGAAGAAGACATAGACCTTCTGCTGCAGTTCTGCTCATTTTATTTGAAGCTTTTGCTATACCTTTTTTTCTTAAAAATTCGATAGCTTTTTCAAGGTCACCACTTGATTCATCTATCGCAAGTTTACAATCTTTAAAACCTACACCTGTGACTTCTCTAAGTTTTTTTACACTTTCAAGTAGATCTTTGCTGGACATAAAATAAGATATTACTAAATACTTTTTTCTACTGTTTTTTTAACTGTATCAGTATTTATTTTTTTTGGTTTTGCCTTCTCTTTGTCTGTATCTGTAGGCTTTATCTCAATAAATTTTGAAGCATTTATAATGGTGTTTTTTAACAAATCACAATATAGATTTATTGATCTTCTTGCGTCATCATTTCCAGGAATTGGCAAATGAATATCCGTTGGGTCTGAGTTGGTATCTAAAATGGCAGCAATTGGAATTCCAAGTTTTTTTGCTTCGGCAACAGCTAATGACTCAATATTTGTATCTATAATAAATATTAATTGAGGTAACTTTTTCATATCAGCAATACCACCGAGTGATCTTTGAAGTTTGTCTTTTTCTTTAGTCCGTTTTAAAATTTCTTTTTTAGTAAAACCAGATTCTTCTTTTGAAAGAGTTTCTTCAAGCATTTTCAATCTTTTAATTGAATTCTGAATAGTGTTCCAATTTGTCAACATTCCACCGAGCCATCTATAATTCACATAGAATTGATCAGTTTCTTTAGCTAAGTTAAAAATTTGTTCTGAAGCTTGTTTTTTTGTTGATACAATTAATATTTTTCCACCACTAGTAATACACTTATATATTTCTGTTAAAGCATTTTTAAAATAGACGACCGTTTGTGTTAAATCGATTATATGAATTGAATTTTTTTCTCCAAAAATGTATTTCTTCATTTTTGGATTCCATCTTAAAGTTTTGTGGCCTAAATGAACGCCAGCTTCTAATAATTTTTTTATATTTACTTCAGGTATATTCATATTTTTTTCCGGTTAATCCACCACAGCAAACCTCTTTCGAGACCGGTAGGATTTTACTCCTTAACGCTGTGTGCGAAATTACGCTTTCATATATTCAAAAAGCAAACAAATCAAGTAACTAAAAGGTTATTTTTTTGACGTATTCCTTGTTTTTGATTAGGCTAAACAGGTTAAAGTCAAATTTTCTAGTTTTTTCAAGTTCAAAAGAGTAGTTTTTATTTTCATTTCTAAAAATAACATTGATTTTAGTTCCTCCATTATTTTTAAGTAATTCGTTGAGTTCTTTTAACTTTTCTTTGCTGTGCAATTCTATTGAGACGTTTTTGTAAGTTTTATTTACCAAATCAGCTAGATCTACAATTTTTCTGATATTAACTCTAGATAAGTTATTTTCACTGGTACTTTTATCTTTATGAAGAGTTAAAATAAATGAACTAGATTCCTTTAATTTTTCTCTGTTGGAAGTAAAAAGATCAGAAAATAAAAATATTTCAAATTCGCTTTTATTGTCACTAAACTTTACAATTGCATAAGAATTGCCTTTTGCACTTTTTTTTTCTTGTATCGACATTATTGTTCCAGCAACAAGTGACTCTGAATTATCACTATTTAAAAAGTCTTTATAAGATTCGATTTTAAGATGTGCAAAAAAATCTTTGTATTCATTCAAGGGATGGTCAGAAATATAAAAACCTAATGATGTGAATTCTTCTGTTAATAATTCTTTTTTTGTCCAGGGCTTAGTTGAGCTAAACTCAAATATTTCATTATCTTTATTGTTAATATTGTCAAAAAGACTTGTTTGATTGCTAATTTTTTCCTCATGTTTGCTTTTTATAGTTTGAATAATTTTCGGAATAGCATCAAAGAGCATTTTTCTGTTTAAATCAATTTCATCAAATGCACCTGCTTTAACAAGCCCCTCTAGTTGAAGTTTATTAATATCTTTTGGGTTTGTACGATTTATAAAATCTGTAAAAGTTTTAAACTTACCATTTTTTTTTCTTTCGTTCACAATATTTGAGATAGCTTCAAAGCCCACACTTTTAATAGCTCCTAGTCCATAAAATATTTTATTTGTTTCTGCTTTAAATTCTGCGAAACAATTATTTATTGAAGGTCTAATAACTTCAACTTTTAGTCTTTTTAATTCCTCAACATATTCTCTAAGTTTACTCGTGTTAGTTAATGACGTAGACATAGAAGCAGCAATAAAGTCTTCTTTATGGTAGGTTTTTAAATAAGCAGTTTGAAATGCAATTAAAGCATAGGCTACAGCATGACTTTTGTTGAAACCATAATCAGCAAATGGTTCAATTTTAGTGAACACATAATTAGCTACATCTTTTTTAATACCATTTTTTAATGCTCCCGAAATAAATTTTTCTTTTTGTTTTTCAAGCTCTGTCCTTTTCTTTTTCCCCATTGCTCTTCTTAAGATATCAGCTTCGCCGGCTGTAAATCCAGCTAACGTTTGCGCAATTTGCATTACTTGTTCTTGATAAATTATAATTCCGTAAGTTGGTTTTAAAATTTTTTCTAAAGTTTCGTGGATATAGTCAGGGGACCTTTGTCCATTTTTACACTCGTTATATGTAGGAATATTGCTCATTGGTCCTGGCCTGTATAGAGCAACGAGAGCTACTATGTCATTAAACTCTGTTGGTTTCATTTGACGTAAAGTAGTTCTCACACCAGTACTTTCTAATTGAAATAATCCTGTAGTTTCACCAGTAGATAGTAGTTTAAATACTTTCTGATCCTGTAAATCAATTTTACTAATATCAAGTTTTATTTTATTCATTTTTAACATTTTTATTGTTTTGCTAATTACAGTAAGAGCTGTGAGTCCAAGTATATCAAACTTTACTAGCCCTGCATTTTCAGAAGAGTGCATATCAAACTGAGTAGATGGTAATATTAAGTTTGCAGAATGATCTTTATATAAAGGAACTTGCTCAGATAGATTTTCTCCAGCTATAACAACACCTGCTGCGTGTGTTGCCATGTTTCTATTCAGACCTTCCACTTTTAATGATAATTCAATTAATTTTTCAACTTTTTTGTTATTTTTAATTTCTTCTTTAAATCTTGGCTCTCTGTCAATTGACTCTTGTAGAGATAGAGGACGTGATGGGTCAAATGGAATCATTTTACTTATTTTGTCTACATGGCCATAGGGCAAACCAAGCACTCTACCTATATCTCTTATTGCCATTCTAGCTTTTAATTTTCCAAAAGTAATAATATGCGCGACTCCATTTTTATATTTAGATTTTAAGTATTCAAAAACTAAATTTCTTTTTTCTTCACAAAAATCTATATCAAAATCTGGCATTGAAATTCTGTCAGGATTTAAAAATCTTTCAAAAATTAAATCAAACTCAATTGGATCAACATCTGTTATGTCTAAACAGTAAGCAACTAATGATCCAGCTCCGGATCCTCTTCCAGGACCAACAGGTATATTGTTTTTTTTAGACCATCTAATATAATCAGATACGATTAAAAAATAACCTGGATAATTCATTGAGTTTATAATATTTAATTCATGATGTAGTCTGTCTTCATAAATTTTATATGTTTTTTCCTTATTAAGATTTAAGTTTCTATTTAAAATGTAATTTTCAAGTCTATTAGTTAAACCTAGTTTTGCCTGTCCTAATAATTCATTTTCAACGCTAATATTATTTATTGTTTTTATTGTAGGTAAAACTGGAGCTAACTTTTTAGGCTTAAAATTAAATCTATAGGGAAAATTATAATTATTTTCTAGCGCTTCTGGAATGTCTTTAAATAAACTAACTATATCTTCATTTTTTTTTATGAAATGTTGATCACTAAATTTCAATCTGTTTGGATCATCTACAAAATTTTTTTGCCCTATGCAAATTAGGGCATCATGTGCTTCGAACATTTCTTTTTTTAAATAAAAAACCTCTTGGGTAGCTATTAAAGGTATTTGTTTTATTTCAGAAAGATTAATTATAAAATTTTCATAATTTTCTTCACCATTTTCATTATGTCTTTGAATTTCTAAATAGAATCGGTCTTTAAAGATATTTTTTAATTCTGATGCAGCTTCTTCTAGTTGTTTTAACTTATTGAGTTTAAATAACTTTCCAAATAAACCGTGATGATTTCCACTTAATAATATTAAACCTTTATTAATGTTGGTAAATTCATTAATATTACAATGCGGTTCCATTTTTTCATCTGAATCTAGATAGCTTTTAGAGGATAATTTAATTAGGTTTTTATATCCATCAGATGTTGTGGCAAATAAAGGTAACTTACCTATAGAATTTCCTAAAGAAAAATTAATTTGTGTTCCTGTTATTGGTTGAGTTCCAGACTTACTGACTTTCTCAGCAAATTCTAATGCACCACACAAATTGTAACTGTCACAAATTCCTATATTGGGAATTTTATTTTCTTTACAATAACCTGCCAAGTCATCAATCTTGATTGCTCCTTCGCAAATAGAATATTGAGTATGAATTTTAAAATTATTAAATACTTTAGAGTCAGACATTAACTCTTTTTATATTACCATTTGAAATACTCAACTTGTAATCAGCTTTATTAGCTAGATCTCTATTGTGAGTTGCAAAAATTATAGTCTTGTTTAATTTTTTTAGTTTTAAAAAATATGAAAAAATCTCTAATGATGATTTGTAATCTAAATTTCCAGTGGGTTCATCAGCTAAAATTAAATCTGTTTCTGAAATTAAGGCCCTTGCAATTGCAACTCTCTGTTGTTCACCTCCAGATAGTTCATCAGGATAATGATTTTGTCTATCTTTTAGATTGAGCCCATTAAGAATCTTTTCTGCTTTTTTTTGAGATGATTTAATTTTTTCATCTCTAATGGTTAGTGGCATCAAAACATTTTCTAAGGCTGTAAAATCAGTAAGAAGATTGTGGTCTTGAAAAATCATAGAAATATTTTTTTTTCTAATATCATTTTTATTCTCTTCATTTAAATTTTTTATAATGGTGTTGTTAAAGATAATTTGACCAGATGTGGGACTGTCAATCAAAGAGATCATATTTAGTAAGGTAGATTTTCCTGAGCCTGATGGTCCAATTAAAGCTACTAGGTCTCCCTTCTTTATGCTTAGCGTTACATTTTTGAAAATTTCAATTAATTTATTTCTATGTTGAAAGTTTTTATTAATTTTTTTTATTTCTAGAATATTATTATTCATATTTTAATGCTTTTATTGTGTCCATTCTAGATATGGCTATAGCTGGGATTAATGAAGCTAGGCTTGTTGTTGTTAATGAAAATATAAAAATAATCATTACTGAAAAAGGACTTATTTCACTGGGCATTTTTTCTAAAAAATATACATCACTTGGAAATATTTCAACATTTAAAAGGTATGATAAAAAAATTCTTATGGATTCAATATTTTCTGAAAATAAAACACCTAATATAATTCCAAAGATTGTAGCTAATAGGCCAATAGTAAAACCTGTTAAAAAAAAAGATTTAATTATTGATTTATTGCTTAACCCTAAGGTTTTTAAGATGGCAATCTCTTTAGTTTTATTTTTGATCAAAATAGTCAGTCCAGAGATAATATTAAATGCAGCTACAATGATAATGAGAGTTAAAATAACAAACATTACATTTCGCTCAACTTTTAACGCACTAAAAAAAGATTTATTTAAATCAATCCAACTGTAAATATAAAATTTATTATTCATGGTTCCAATCTTATCTTTAATTTCATCTGCTTTTAATGGATCGGGTAAATAAACTTCCAAATTTATATCTAACTTAGTTTTGCCAAAAAAATATAAAGTTTCATCTAAATTTAAAAAAACAACATTTTTGTCGAATTCATAAAAACCACTACTAAAAATACCTTTTACTAAGTAATTTTCTTGCTTTGGCAATGCTCCAAAGGGCGTGCTTATATAGACAGATGAAAGGAGGTTAATTTTATCACCTACCGCAAGATTTAATTCTATTGCTAATTCTTTACCGACTATTATTTCTCCATTATTAATCTTGTGACCCTTACCTTCAACTAAAATTTTTTTTAGAAAGATTGAATTTTTATTGTCTTTTGAGTCTAGGCCCTTAATCATTATGCCTTTAGCATAGTCATTATTGATTACTACACCTTCTCCACTATATGAATCTAAAACCTGTATGTTTAAAAAGTTTTTATTTAATTCATTTCTAAACTGTGAATTAATTTTTTCATTATTATAGGGTTTGATGGTTATATGTGGATTAAATCCTAAAATTTTATTTGTAAGTTCTGTTCTAAAGCCGTTCATCACGGACATAACGATAATTAAAATTGCAACTCCAAGCATTATTCCAATAAATGAAAATATTGAAATAACTTTTAAAAACCCTTCTTTTCTTTTGGGCTTTAAATTTCTTATTGCGATTAATCTTTCTGCAGAGGTAAACAATTTAATTTTTTATTTTTTCTTTAATTTCTTCAAGGTTTAACATGACAGCATCAGTACCCACTTCTTTAAATTCAAACCTGTTCTTTTCTGATTTAGAGCCGATTATGATTTGATAAGGTATACCAATTAAATCATGCTTTTTAAATTTAGCCGACATATTCTCATCTATATTGTCTAAAAGTACGTCAATTTTTTGTTTTTTTAGTTCTTTGTATATATTGGTGGCAGTCTCAAGGCTTTGTTTGTTGTTCTTGCTTATGCTCGGAATAATTACTGCATCATAGGGTGAGACTGATTTGGGCCATTTCATAACGTTATTTTGAAAATTTGTTTCAATTATTGCACCAACTAATCTGGACACTCCTATTCCATACGATCCCATTTTGACAGGGACTTTTTTTCCCTCTTGATGGTCTACTAAACAGTTAAGAGGTTTAGAATATTTATCTCCAAAATAAAATATGTGTCCAACTTCTATTCCTTTTGTAGAAATTTGATTATTTTTTTTAACTTTTAAATCAAAATCATTTTGATTAAATTTATCGTCTGTCACAGCATAAAAGGAAGAGAAGTCATCTATCATTTGTTCTAATGATTTTTTACTAAAGTTATATTTATCAGTACTGATATCAAAAATATTTTTGTCAGCGTAAACATTGCTTTCTCCAGTATCTGCTAAGATAATAAATTCGTGAGATAGTTCTCCTCCGATAGGTCCTGTGTCAGCTGCCATTGGTATTGCTTTAAGTTCAAGTTTTGAAAATATTTTCAAGTATGAGTAGAACATTTTGTTATAAGAATTTTTTGCTTCTTCATCGTTGATATCAAAAGAATAAGCATCTTTCATGTAGAATTCACGACAACGCATAATACCAAATCTTGGTCTTACTTCGTCTCTAAACTTCCATTGAATATGATAAAGCATTTGAGGTAGAGATTTATATGATTTAATACTAGTTCGAAAAATTTCTGTTATAAGCTCTTCGTTAGTGGGGCCGTAAAGCATTTCTCTTCCTTGACGGTCTTTAATTCTTAGCATTTCATCACCATAGTCATTGTACCTTCCGCTCTCTTTCCAAATATCTGCTGACTGTATAGTTGGCATTAACATTTCTTGTGCCCCAATATCATTTTGTTCTTGTCTTATAATACTTTCAATTTTTTTCATTACTTTAAAACCCAAAGGTAGCCAAGAGTATATGCCCGCTGATGATTGTTTAATCATACCTGTTCTAAGCATGAGTTGATGGGATTTAATCTTCGCATCAGCTGGTAAATCTTTTGATAAGGGTAAAAATATTTCTGATAGCAGCATTATTGTAAATAACCTCTTAAATTTAAATAATTTTGACCTACCAGATAATATATAATTAAAAATATTATTGAAGTGATTAAAGTTGTTGTCAAAAACTTTTTTCCAATTTTAGGGTTTTTTGGAGCTCCACGATCATTACCGTGTAATTCATCACTCAATTTTGCATTTTGTGATTTAATACCAAAAGGTAAAACTGAAAAGAATACAATCCACCAAATTGATATATAGATTATTAAAGATCCAGTAATAGACATCAAATTCTTGCTAGGTTTATTCTAGTGTGCGGCTTCTTTCCTGTTTTCTCTCTGACAATTCTTCTGCAACTTTGTTTTAAGGTGTCTATCAAATTATATTCTTGTTTTTTATTTTGTATTGAGAATGTTTTACAAATATTTGCTATTTCATCCTCCATATCAAAAATAAATGTCTCGTCTAAATTATCTACGGGCAAACCTTTAAAAGATATCACTGGTTTTCTAATTTTACCGTTATTAGCTATTGGTAATGTAATTTCTAAATAACCATTAATTGCAAGGTTTCTTCTTTCTTTAATAGAGTTAGAGTCCTCCCTAACTGAAATAGAACCATCTAGATACATTCTTCCAGATGGAGCTTTATCAATTATCTGAGGTTTATCACCAGGGAAAATTTTTATAATATCTCCATTTTCTATTTGTAAGCTATGAGGAACTTTCATTTCTTTGGCAAATTTTGCTTGTTCAATCATGTGTCGATGTTCTCCATGTACTGGAATAATAGATTTTGGTTTTACCCAACTATACATATCTTTTAAATCATCTCTGTTCGGATGCCCAGATACATGAACAAAAGCATTTTCTTCGGTTATAATTTCAATATTATTTTTTACAATTTCATTATGCATTGCGTATAATTTTTTTTCATTACCAGGTATAATTTTTGATGAAAAGATTACTGTGTCATTTTTTTCTAAAAATACATCAGGGTGAATACCAGAAGTAATCCTTTTCATAGCTCCCATAGGCTCACCTTGACTACCAGTGCATAAATAAATAATTTTTTCTCTTGATATGTTTTTAGCATCACGAGAGTCAATTGGTTCTATTAAGTTTTGTAAGTAACCACATTGCCTGGCAGCTTTATAAATTCTATGCATGGATCTACCGACTAACGATATTTGTCTGTTTGATTTTTGAGCACAATAAAAAACAGTTTCCATTCTTGCTACATTAGAAGCAAATGTTGTAACAATGATTTTTTTTTTTAAATTTAATATAATTTTTAAAAGACTTTCTCTTACATCAGACTCAGAGCCTGCTCTACCTTCGCTGAAAACATTTGTTGAATCGCATACCATAGCTAAAACATTCTTACTTCCTATCTCTTTTAATTTTTTTTCATCAATTTTTTCACCGATCAAAGGATTAGGATCACACTTCCAGTCACCAGTATGTAGAACTATGCCAGCAGGAGTTTTTATGCTGAGCCCGTTAGGTTCTAAAATTGAATGCGTTAATGTAATAAATTCTATTTCAAATAAACCGAGGACAATTTTTCCATTTAATGGAACTATTTCTAAATAACTTGTGATATCAATTTTTTTTTCTTTAAATTTTTCTTTTAGTAAAGCTGCAGTAAAAGGTGTTGCGTATATTTTACATTTTAGCTGCGGCCATATAATCGCTACAGATCCTATGTGATCTTCATGAGCATGAGTTAATACTATGCCTAATAAATCTTTTTTTTTTTCTATTAAAAAACCTGGGTCTGGATAAATTAAATCTATTCCAGGAATAGAATCGTCTGCAAAAGTGACGCCCATATCTACAGCTATCCATTTTTGGTCATCTTCTTTTCCATAGGCATATAAATTTAAATTCATACCTATCTCGCCAGAGCCGCCCAAAGGACAAAAAAGAAATTCTTCTTTACTCATTTAATTAAATTTTTATAAATATGCATGATACCTTTTATAGTAATGTTCGGCTGAATTGTTGATTTATTATTAATAAATTTAGAAAAAATTTTAGAGTAACCTCCTGTTAAAATTATCTTAAAGCTACAATTAAAAGAATTTTTAATTTTTTTTATTATATTGTTTATTAACCCTTGATAGCCCCAAAGAAATCCAGCATTGAGAGCATCTTTTGTATTTTTTCCAAAAGTCTTTGAGTTTGATTTTAAATTAAAAACTGGCAAAGACGCTGTAAAATGATTTAAATTTAATATTGAAAGTTTAATCCCTGGTGCAATAACTCCACCTTCATAAACACCAGGTGTTCTAACAATATCAAAGGTAGTTGCCGTACCGAAATCTATAATTAAACAATTTTTTTTATACAAATTATATGCACCAACTGCGTTGGCAATCCTGTCTGATCCAAGCTGATTATAATTGTTAATTTTTATCTTTATCAGTTTGTTGAGTGGAAGTTTTTTTATTTCAAAAACTTTATATTTCTTCGTTTTAAGAAATTTATTAATTTTTTGATAAATTATTGGAACAACACTAGAAAATAAAATTTTTCTTTTAATTTTTTTTCTTAAAATAGGGCTTAAAAATTTAATTAAATTTTTTTCTTTAAATATTTTTATAGTTTCAATATTATATTCTTTAAAAATTTTTGACTTATCGTTAACTAAACATAATTTTGTTAATGTATTTCCTATGTCACCAATTAATATTTTCATTGTCTACTTGTATATGTATTTTTTTTTTACGTATAAAGAATTGTGATTATTTATATCATATACTAATTTATCGTAATTTTTTTTTATCTTATCAATAATAATTTTATTATTGATATTTTTATTAGAGTTATTTTTTAAAGATGTACAATTCAATTTTTTATTTGACGGTGAGATTTTTGTGTTTATACCAATACCGGTTATTAAAAAATTTTCTTTTTTATGTTCAATGACTTCTTGTAATATTCCACATATCTTTTTTTCATCAATCAATAAATCATTAGGTTTTTTAATTTTTATAATTTTTTTTGTGTATGCTTTTAATACTTTTTTAATAATATTTGCATTTATAATTAAATAATTTTCAATTTTTACTTTTATCAGATTAACTTTAAAAAATATTGAAATAAAAATATTTCCTTTATGTGATATCCATTTTTTTCCCATTGTTCCCCTTCCTTTAAATTGAGACTCTGTAGAAACTAATCCTAAAATATACTTATTAGATCTTATTAGTTTAATAGCTTCATTGTTAGTGCTGTTCACACTTTTAAATTTTATAATCTTTAATTTCATTAATTTATTGATAATACGTTTACAATATTATTTAAAATTGAAGGGTATAGGAAAAATAAAACAAGCACAGTACAACTTAAGAAAACAGTGCTTGTTATTCCTAAATTTTTAATTTTATCAAAAGGACTTTTTATTTCGTCAAAATAAATAATTTTAATAATCCTTAAATAATAAAATGCTGAAATAACCGTGCTTAGTAGTCCAACAATTGCTAATAAGTACATGCTATTTTCTATAACAGTCATGAAAACATAAAATTTAGCAAAAAAACCAGCTAACGGCGGAATACCAGCTAATGAAAACATGATTATTAAAAATGAAATTGCTAATAATGGATTCTGTTTCGATATTCCTGCTAAATCTTTAATGTCTTCACAATATTTTCCATCTTTTTTCATTAAAAAAATACAGCCAAATGCTCCTAAATTCATAATTACATAAATTGAAATATATGTAATACTGCTGCTATAACCATTTACAGTACCTGTTGAAATACCTGCAAGCGCATAGCCAATGTGACCTATAGAACTATAGGCAATCAGTCTCTTTATATTGGTTTGTCCTATCGCTGCAACTGCTCCTAAAATCATTGATGCGAGTGCCATAAAAACTAAAATATTTTGCCAATGATCAATTAATCGATCAAAGGGAATCTGCACAAATCTGATAAGTATGGCTATGCCCGCTACTTTTGGAACAACTGCAAAAAAACTTGTCACAGAGCTTGGGGAGCCTTGGTAGACATCAGGCGTCCACATATGAAAAGGAACTGCTGACACTTTGAATGCTAATCCCACTAGAACAAAAACCATTGCAAATACAGCACCAGTATTTTCAAATTCCATTTTTAAATTAATTTCTTCAAAGTTTGTAGAACCAGTAAATCCATACAAAAGAGAGCATCCGTATAATAAAAGTCCAGAAGATAAGGCACTCAGTACAAAATATTTTATTCCGGATTCATTTGATTTTAAATTATCTCTATCTATGGATGCTAAAATATACAAAGCTAAAGATTGTAGCTCTAATCCTAAATAGAAGGACATTAAATCATTAGAACTTATCATAAAGAACATGCCTAAAACTGAGAAAAGTATTAGTAATGGATACTCAAAATAATTAATTTTCATTTCTTTTATAAAGGGTTGTGTAATAAGCATAATAAATAGTGTGCCTAGTAAAATTAAAATTTTAAAAAAATTAATAAATGAATTAGAAACAAAGCTATTTGAAAATAAATTACCAGATTCATTAAATGAATTAAAAATAATTAATAATAAAGAAATTATGATTACATAAGTTATGTTTGTAACTAGACTATAACTATTTTTAAAAAAAACTCCTATTAATAAGGTCACAAAGATAGATAGTGAGAGAAATATTTCAGGTAATATTAAATTAAGATTTTCCATTATTTTAGTGTGTTTATGTTTAAGGTTATTGCTTCTTTGTAATTTTTTATTAGCCCTTCAACTGAAACATGCACAGTGTCTAAAATTAAATTTGGATAAAATCCAAAAAATAATACAAGGGCTACAAGGGAAAACAGGACGATCCCTTCTGATAAATTTAAGTCTTTAAGTTCTTTAAGCTCATTTTTTTCAAGTTTTCCAAAAACTACTCTTTTATACAACCAAAGCATATAAGCTGCTCCTAAAATTATTCCTATACTCGCTAGTACAGCTACAAGAAAACTTTTCTGGAAAGCTCCTATCAAGATTAAAATTTCTCCAATAAAACCACTGGTACCTGGCAGGCCTAGAGCCCCAAGCATAAATATTGCAAAAACTAATGAATATTTAGGCAAAATATTAGCTATACCTCCGTATGAACTGATGAGTCTAGAATGAACCCTGTCATAGAGAACGCCAACACATAAAAACAGAGCAGCGGAAATAAGTCCGTGGCTTAGCATTTGAAAAATACTCCCTTCCATACCTTGAGGCGTAAAAGTAAAAATACCTAAAGTGACAAACCCCATATGAGCAACAGACGAATAGGCAATAAGTTTTTTCATGTCTTCTTGCATAAGTGCAACTAAAGATGTGTAAATAATTGCAACGATACTAAGTGTAAAAATTAAAGGAACAAAATATTCAGAAGCGACAGGAAACATTCCAATTGAAAATCTCAAAAAACCATATCCTGCCATTTTTAAGAGAATAGCAGCAAGTATTACAGAGCCAGCTGTTGGGGCCTCAACATGGGCGTCAGGCAACCAAGTATGAAAAGGCCACATAGGCATTTTAACTGCGAATGAACTAAAAAAGGCCAACCATAAAACATACTGATATTTAACTGGTATTTTAAGTTCAAATATTTGTGTGACGTCTGTTGTACCGGCGATCCAATAAATAGAAATAATTGCAGCTAACATTAAAACAGAGCCGATAAGAGTAAACAAAAAAAATTTAAACGCTGCGTAAACTCTTTTCGGTCCACCCCATATGCCAATAATTAAAAACATGGGTATTAAACCTGCTTCAAAAAAAATATAAAAAATTACAAGATCTAAAGAACAAAAAACTCCTATCATAAATGTTTCTAGAATTAATATTGCTATTAAAAATTCTTTAAGTCTTGTCTTGACGCTGTTAATGCAGGAAATAATACAAATTGGGGTAATGAACGCAGTTAAAACTATAAACAAAATTGAGATACCGTCTATTCCAAATTTAAATTTTATAAATCCGCTTATCCAGTTTTTTTCTTCGACAAATTGAAAGCCTACAAAGCTTTTATCAAAAGAATGCCATAAAAAAATAGCTAGGAATAAATTTACTACACTTGTAAATAGAGAAAGATTAATTGCATTTCTATTTTCATTTTTTTCACTTTTTGAAAATAAAATAAATAAAGCGCCTAGGGTAGGTAGTAAAGTTATTGATGAAAGTATTGGAAAATTCATTTTATTTAATCATTAAATAGGTTAGTAAAAAAGAAAGGCCTAAAAGCATTACAAAAGCGTAATCGTAAATATATCCACTTTGAAATTTTACCGCTTTATTAGATAAAAATTTAATAACTTTTGAAAAACCGTCTGGCCCATATCGGTCTATAGTATTTTGGTCACCCTTCTTCCAAAGAAATGAGCCAATTAATTTCAAAGGCTTAACAAATATGACTTCATAAAGTTCATCAAAGTACCATTTATTTAATAGAAAATTATAAAGTGGTTCATTTAGTTTTCTTGCTCCAGAAAGAATATAAGTATTTTTAACATATAAATAATAAGAAAGTGGTATTGCGCTTACTACAAGAATTGGCGTTGACAGTAGAAGCCAAAGTGGCAAATGTAAATGTTCTATTTCTTTAATAAAGAAAATAGACTTTTTCCAAAAGTTTAAAGAATGATGTCCTATTAATAATTCTTTAAAAGCATAACCTGCAAACAATGCTCCAGATGCAAGAAGAATTAATGGTATTAACATAACTAGTGGAGATTCATGCGTTTTGTCAATCGGTAAGTCTAAATTATTATATTTGCCATGAAAAGTTTTAAAAAATAATCTCCATGAATAAATTGCAGTTAGAAATGCCGTAAGGATTCCTACTGTCATGGCATAGTATCCAATGCTAGAATTTTTAAAGTAAGCAAACTCAATGATCGCATCTTTAGAGTAGAATCCTGATAAAAAAGGAAATCCTGTTAATGCCAATGTACCTATTAACATTAAACACCAAGTATAAGGAATTTTTTTCCAAACACCTCCCATTTTTCTTATGTCTTGTTCGTCTTTAAAAGCATGGATTACAGAACCTGCACCTAAAAAAAGTAATGCTTTAAAAAAAGCATGTGTAAATAAATGAAAAATTGCGACATGATAAGCACCTATACCTGCAGCAAAAAACATGTATCCTAATTGACTGCAAGTTGAATATGCAATAATTTTTTTTATATCATTTTGTACCAACGCAACTGAGGCAGCAAACACTGCTGTTATCATCCCAATTACTGCAATAAAATTTAAAGCAACTTGTGAATATTCAAAAATAGGTGAACATCTAACAACCAAAAAAACACCTGCAGTGACCATTGTAGCAGCATGAATTAATGCAGACACTGGAGTTGGACCTTCCATTGCGTCTGGCAACCATGTGTGAAATAAAAATTGTGCTGATTTACCCATCGCTCCAATAAATAAAGTTAGAGAAATTAATGTGATTAAATTTACGTTTAGTCCAAGAAAAAAAATTTCTTTATTTGTTTGTTCTACGACTTTAGCAAAAACCTCATCGTAATTTACTGTACCAAAATAATTAAAAATTAAAAATATACCTATGGCTAGCCCAAAATCTCCAACTCGATTAACTAAAAAAGCTTTTATAGCTGCGTTGTTAGCAGAATTTTTTTTGTACCAAAAACCTATTAAAAGATAGGAGCATAGTCCTACGCCTTCCCAGCCAAAAAATAATTGCAAAAAATTATCAGAAACTACCAACATCAACATAGCAAAGGTAAACAAGGACAGGTAAGACATAAACCTTGGTTTGTTTGGGTCATGAATCATGTACCCTATTGAATACAAGTGCACTAAAGATGAGACAGAGGTTACAACAACCAACATTATCGAACTTAATGGATCTATGTTGATAGCCCAATTAACCTTAAGATTACCTGAGCTAATCCATTCAATTATTCTATAATTTGCATACTCTCCGTAAACAATTCCATTATAAAAAATTATTATTGATAAAATTGCCGATAAAAATAAGAATGTTGTAGTTATTATCTCTGCATACCTGTCTCCTAAAGATTTTAAAGTATAACCAAGCAAAGCACCTATTAATGGTAGGAATACAATTAAATAAGGCATTTAACCTTTCATCTCATTAATGTCTTGAACCCTAATTGAGCCTTTATTTCGGTAGTAAGAAACAATAATTGCTAGGCCTATAGCTGCTTCTGCAGCTGCAACGGTTAGTATAAAAAATGTAAAAATTTGACCAGCTATCTCATTAGAGTAGGTTGAAAAAGCCACAAGATTTATGTTTACTGATAGCAAAATTAATTCAACAGACATTAAAATTACAATTACATTCTTTCTATTTAAAAATATTCCTACCACTCCAAGTAAAAAAATTACACCTCCAAGTGCTAAATAATGACCTAATTCAATATTAATCATCAATTTTTACTCCAGCATTAAAATCTGCTTCAACAACATCTATAGAGGTTTCTCTTTCTCTTGAAATCTGATTTATATAACTTTGTTTTTTAACCCCTTCTCTTTTTCTGTAAGTTAAAACAATTGCACCAACCATTGATAATAATAAAATAATTCCAGCTATTTGAAATAAATATATATAATCAGTGTAAAGAACACTTCCAAGTTGGTGTGTATTAGAAAAATTTGAATCTATAACTATAGAGTCCGTACTAATAAAATTTGCTTTGTATTTCCAGCCTCCAAGAACTACTAAAACTTCCAAAAGTATAATTATACTTACAATTAAGCCTACGGGTATATGTGTTGATTCTTTTAACCCTCTAAACCATGACTGTTTTTGTTCCGCTACATTTAGCATCATCACAACAAATAAAAATAATACAGCGACCGCACCTACATAAACAATTAACATAATCATTCCCAAAAATTCTGCTCCAATCATAATAAAAAGACATCCAACTGAAATAAAATCTAAGATAAGAAAAAAAACTGCATGCACAGTATTTTTACTGGCAATAACCATTAATGCGGAACCAACTGTAATAATGGAAAAAAAATAGAAAAAAATAGTATGCGCTAACATTTTATCTGTATGGTTTGTCTAATCTAATATTTTTAGCTAAAACTTCTTCCCATCTATCTCCGTTGTCCATTAATTTTTCTTTATTATAATAAAGTTCCTCTCGAGTTTCTGTGGAAAATTCAAAATTTGGTCCCTGAACTATTGCTTCTACAGGGCAAGATTCTTGACAGAGACCGCAATAAATACATTTGAGCATATCGATATCATATCGTGTTGTTTTTCTGCTGCCGTCATCTCTTTCTGTGGATTCTATTGTGATAGCTTGAGCGGGACAAACTGCCTCGCAAAGCTTACAAGCTATGCAACGTTCTTCTCCACTTGGATATCTTCTTAAGGCATGTTCACCTCTAAATCTTGGACTTAAAGAGCCTTTCTCATAAGGGTAATTAATAGTTTTTTTTGGCCTAAATATTTCTCTAGTTGCTATCAACAGACCTGAAACAAACTCTAGCAAAAAAATTGTTTTTAAAAATCTACTTATTTTCATTTAAAATGCCCTTACTGGAAGTTTATCGAAATAAAAAAGATAACTAGCTGTTAATACAACATAAAATAAAGAGAATGGTAATAATATTTTCCATCCAAGTCTCATTAGTTGATCATATCGGTATCTTGGGACGATTGCTTTAACTAAAGCAAATAAAAAGAATAAGAATAATATTTTCAAAATCATCCACAAAGGTCCCGGTACAGCATTAAAAGGAAAAACATCAAACGGAGGTAACCATCCACCTAAAAACAATATAGCACCCATTGCACACATAAGTAAAATATTTGCGTATTCACCTAGCCAAAACATAGCATACATCATGCCTGAATATTCAGTTTGGTAACCAGAAACTAATTCTGCTTCGGCTTCTGGTAGATCGAATGGAGGTCTGTTTGTTTCTGCCAAGGCAGAAATAAAAAAAACTACAAACATTGGAAATAAAGGTATTGCAAACCATAAACTTTGTTGGGCGTTGACAATGTCTATTAGGTTTAGTGAGCCAACACATAAAAGGACGTTAATGATAATTATTCCTATTGAAACTTCATACGATACCATTTGTGCCGCAGATCTAATAGCACCAAGGAAAGGATATTTTGAATTCGATGCCCAACCACCCATTATAATTCCATAGACACCTAAAGAAGAAACTGCAAAAAGATAAAGTATGCCCACATTAATATTAGCTAACACTAAATCACTGTCAAAAGGAATAACTGCCCATGCGACTAGAGCTAATGTCATTGTAACAATGGGTGCTAATACAAATATAATTTTATTAGAACTCGCTGGGATAATAATTTCTTTGAATATATATTTTAATGCATCGGCAAAGGTTTGCAGCAATCCAAAAGGACCGACTACATTTGGACCTTTTCTTTTTTGAACTGCACCCCAAATTCTTCTGTCCAACCAGACTACTAAGGCTACAGATATGAGGACTGGAATTAAAACAAATGCAATCTTATATAATTCATTTGTTAGTACATTTAAAGATTCCATCTAGTTGCTAGTTCCATTTTTTTTATTATCATTAGATATATTTCTACAGTCACTCATAGTCTTCGATGCTCTAGCGATAGAGTTGCTATAATAGTAATCAATATTTTTGATGTGTATTTTTTCACTAACTGATTCTAATGAAGTTTTTTTATTATCTATTTTTTTATTCTTTGGTAGTAAATCAATCTCTAAAAAATTTGGTATTTCTTGGAGAGCTAATTTTCTGATAGAAGAAAAATTAGAAAATAAATCTGAACTATTAAGACTGTGGTTAATTAAATTAAAAATTTTCCAATCTTCTAAAGCTTCATTTGTTGGATAAGAGGCTTTTCTACATTCTTGAATTCTTCCTTCAAGATTTTCAAATAAACCATTTTGTTCTGTGTAGGTAGGACTTGGTAAAATAATGTCAGCTATTGATGCATTTTTATCTCCATGAGATCCTTGATAAACAATAAATTCATCACTTTTTTTTATTTCAAAATTATCTGAACCAACTAAATATAATAGTTTAAATTCTTTGTTTTTAAGTTTGTCAAAAAATATAAAATTATTATTTTTATCAATATTGTAAAAGCCTAAATCTATTGCACCTACCGTAGAAGCATTTTGAGTTAATATATTAAACGCATTCCAGGTTTCGTTAATAAAATTATTCTCTATTAAAAAGTTTTTCGTTTTTTCTAAAATATATTTTGAGTTTTTAAGTTCTAAAACTGACTCTCCAATAATAAAAATTGGTTTTTTTGCATCTTTTAATTTTTTATTTATCTCACTTTTTTCATCAAAAATATTTTTTATATCGGTAACGTCTTCACCTAGTAAAGTATAGTCGTAGGTTAAATCACCAGGATTGCCAATGGAATAAATTGGCGGTTTATTTTTTACGAAAGCCTTTCTTATTCTTGCGTTAACCATTGTTGCTTCATGTCTTGGATTTGTGCCAATCAATAAAATAAGATCACTCTCATCGATATTCTGAATAGAAGAGTTAAATATATAATTTGTTTTATCTGCTGGGTCGATGTAAATTTTTTTTTCCCTGAAATCAAAATTACTAGAACCAATTTTATTTAATAAGCTTTTGAATGAAAAAATTGTTTCAATGGAAACCATGTCACCTACATGGCCTGCTATTTGATCAGGTCTAATTGATTTTATTTTATTTGATATTAGTTCGATCGCATCATCCCAGGTAGATTTTACTAATTTATTATTTTTTTTAATATAAGGTACATCTAACCGTTGTTTTAATAATCCGTCGCAAGCATATCTTGTTTTGTCTGAGATCCATTCTTCATTAATTTCATTGTTTAGTCTTGGTAAAACTCTCTTAACTTCCCAACCATAAGTATCTACTCTAATATTTGATCCCACAGCATCCATTACATCTATGCTTTCTGTTTTTTTTAACTCCCAAGGCCGTGCCTCAAAAGCATAAGGCTTAGATGTAAGTGCCCCAACTGGACATAAATCAATAACATTGGCTGACAACTCGGAAGTCATAGATTCTTCTAGATAGGTTGTAATTTCCATATTTTCTCCTCTTCCGATAGCTCCTATTTCTGGAACACCTGCAACTTCTTCAGCAAATCGAACACATCTTGTGCAGTGAATACATCTTGTCATTTGAGTTTTAATCAATGGGCCCATGTATTTATCTTTTACTGTTCTCTTATTTTCAGAAAATCTTGATTTATCAAATCCATAAAATAAGGATTGGTCTTGTAAATCACACTCACCACCTTGATCACAAACTGGACAATCAAGCGGGTGGTTTGCTAATAAAAATTCCATCATTCCTTTACGCGCTTTTTTTACAAACTCTGTGTTAGTTTTGATATTCATTCCTTCAGCCGCTGGCATTGCACATGAAGCTATTGGTTTAGACGATTTTTCCATTTCAACTAAGCACATTCTACAATTTCCTGCGATTGATAGTTTTTCGTGATAACAAAATCTTGGTATCTCTACATCGGCAAGTTCACATGCTTGAAGAACTGTCATTCCTTTTTCAAATTCAATTTCTTTTCCATTAATGTTAATTTTAGGCATTTTCACTTTCTAGAAGATGTTGGTCTATCAAATAAGGATTTTTGCTTTTCTTTTTAAAAACTGGTTCACCTACACATTTTTTTTCAATTTCTTTTCTGAAGTGTCTCAACAAACCTTGTACGGGCCATGACGAACCTTCTCCAAAAGCACAAATAGTATGGCCTTCAATTTGTTTGGTCACGTCATCTAGTAAGTTTATATCTGCATATGTTGCATTGCCTTTGCCGGCTCTTTCTAAAATTCTCCACATCCAGCCTGTGCCTTCTCTACAAGGTGTACATTGACCACAACTTTCGTGCTTATAGAATCTAGCAATTCTCGCCATACATTTAACAATATCTTGGTCTTTATTAATAACGACAATACCTGCTGTACCTAGACCACTTTTATTTTCTATCAATGAATCAAAGTCCATAGTGATAGTGTCACAAGTTTTTTTTGGAAGAAGGGGCATTGAAGATCCACCTGGTATTACAGCTTGTAAATTATTCCAGCCACCAATTACACCACCTGCATGTTTTTCTATTAAATCTTTTAAAGGTACACCCATTTCTTCCTCAACGTTACATGGATGATTAACATTACCTGAAATACAAAAAATTTTTGTGCCAGTATTTTTGGGTTTTCCAAGAGAAGCAAACCATTTCCCGCTCTTTCTTAATATTGTTGGAACAACAGCAATTGTCTCAACGTTGTTAACTATTGTGGGACAACCATACAGTCCAACAAGAGCAGGGAATGGAGGTTTAAGTCTTGGTTGACCTTTGTTTCCTTCTAAACTCTCCAATAAAGCAGTTTCCTCCCCACAAATATATGCACCAGCACCAAAATGAATATGGATATCAAAATCCCAACCAGTTCCACAGGCATTTTTACCTAGGAAATTTTTTTTGTAAGCTTGATTAATTGCTTCTTGCAATCTGTTACCCTCGTTAAAATACTCACCTCTTATATAGATATAACATACGTGCGCATTAACAGCATAACCAGCTATTAAACATCCTTCGATTAATTTTTGGGGTTCAAATCTAATTATATCTCTATCTTTACAAGTTCCAGGCTCTGACTCGTCAGCATTAATAACTAAATAATGAGGTCTAGATCCAAGTTCTTTTGGAGCAAAAGACCATTTTAGACCAGTTGAAAAACCTGCCCCACCTCTTCCTCTTAATTCTGAAACTTTAACTTCGTTTATGATCCACTCACGACCTTTAGAAATAATTTCTTTGGTGTTCTTCCAGTCTTCTCTCTCGACGGCTCTTTCAATTTCCCAACCAAGAGAGTTATAAAGATTTTTAAAAATTTTGTTTTCTTCTTTAAGCATTTTCCCCACTATTTATAATAGGTCTATTTTTTTCAGGAGCTGAACTAGTTCTATTCCTAAAAGATTTAGATTTTATAGGTTTGTCTAGAAGTAATGAATTTATAATTTCAACTGTATTTTTTTCATCTAGATCTTCATAATAGTCATCATTAATTTGCATCATCGGTGCATTTACACAGGCTCCCAAACACTCGACTTCAAGCCATGAACATAATTTATTTTCTGATAATGTGTTTTCTTCTTTGGATATTTTTTCTTTACAAATGTTTACTATTTTATTAGCACCTCTAATCAAGCAAGGACTAGTTGTACAAACTTGTACAAAATATTTTCCAACTGGTGACAAATTATACATTGTGTAAAAGGTGGCAACTTCATAAACTTTAATGTAAGGCATCTCTAAGTATTTAGCTATATACTTCATTGCTGATAAAGGTATCCAATTGTTGTTTTGTCTTTGAGCTAAATACAGAAAAGGCATAACAGCACTTTTTTTTCTATTTTCGGGATATTTTTTTAATATTTCTTTAGCAGCTTCTACATTTTCTTGTGTAAATTCAAAAGATTCGGGCTGCTGATCATGTATTTTTTTTAAACTCATCTATCAACCTCTCCAAACACTATATCTAACGAGCCTAACACAGCTGGTACATCTGCTAACATATGGCCTCTGATTAAGTAATCCATTGCCTGCAAGTGTGAGAATCCAGGAGCTCTTATTTTACAACGATAAGGTTTATTACTTCCATCAGATATTAAATAAACACCAAACTCACCTTTTGGTGCTTCTACTGCTGTATAAACATTTCCTGCTGGGACTCTAAATCCTTCAGTAAATAATTTAAAATGATGGATTAAAGCTTCCATTGAATCTTTTAAGTCTTGTCTGTTTGGTGGTGAAATTTTTCCATCAGTTGATTTTATTGCTCCTTTGGACATTTTTTTTATACATTGTTTTATAATTTTTACACTCTCCCTCATTTCTTCTATTCTACATAAATACCTATCGAAGCAATCACCGTTTTTTCCAATAGGTATTTTAAAATCTAAATTTTCATAACATTCGTAAGGTTGTGACTTTCTTAAATCCCACGCAACACCAGATCCTCTTAACATAACTCCGGAAAAGCTATGGTCTAATGCTTCTTGTTTACTTACAATTCCTATCTCAACATTTCTTTGTTTAAAAATTCTGTTATCGGTTAATAAACTTTCTAGATCATCAATTATGTTTGGGAAAGATTCGCAGAAACTGCCTATATCATCTACTAATTTTTGTGGGATATCCTGGTGAACACCACCAGTTCTAAAATAATTAGCATGTAATCTTGATCCGGATGCTCTTTCATAGAATGTCATTAAAGTTTCTCTTTCTTCAAATCCCCACAGGGAAGGAGTTAATGCGCCAACATCTAATGCCTGAGTAGTAACATTAAGAATATGACTTAAAATCCGTCCAATCTCACAAAAAATTACTCTTATGTATTGAGCTCTAATAGGTACTGAAATATTTAATAGTTTTTCAGTTGCAAGGGTAAAAGCATGTTCTTGGTTCATGGGAGCAACATAATCAAGGCGATCAAAATAAGGTAAGGCCTGCATGTAAGTTTTATGTTCTATCAATTTTTCAGTCCCTCTATGAAGTAAACCAATATGTGGATCGGCTTTTTCCACGACTTCCCCATCTAACTCAAGAATAAGTCTTAATACCCCATGTGCAGCTGGATGCTGTGGTCCAAAGTTCAAAGTTAGAGATCTATTTTTTTTTGTCATCAATATTCTTTTCTTTTATCTCTTTAATATATTTTGTTCCTTCCCAAGGACTTTCAAAATCAAAATCTCTATAGTTTTGTTCGAGTTTGACAGGTTCATAAATTACCTTTTTCTCTTTTTCGCTATATCTAACTTCATTGAATCCAGTTAAAGGAAAATCTTTTCTTAAAGGGTGACCCTCAAAATTATAGTCTGTAAGTATTCTTCTAAGGTCTGGGTGGTCTGTAAACTCTATACCATACATGTCAAAAACCTCTCTTTCCATCCAATTTGCTGAAGGATAAATTTTAGTAAGTGTTGGAATTTTTTTTCCTATTTCAAAATTTATAGATATTTTAATTCTTATGTTTTTTTCGTGTGATAATAAAAAATAAACTAAATTAAATCTTTTTTCTTCTTCTGGATAATCGACACCTGCTATATCAATTAGTTGTCTAAACCTAAGGCTATCATCAGATTTTAAAAAAAATATTACATTGATTAACTCTTCTTCTGTTGTTTCTACTAACAGTTCGTTAAATGAGACAGTAGTTTTTTTAATTTTACTAGTTAATTTAGAATTAACTAATTTTTCAAGTTCATTTAATTTTATTTGCATAAAAGTTTATCTATTAATTGAACCTTCTCTTCTTATTTTTTTTTGTAATTGTAAAATTCCATATAGTAATGCCTCTGCAGATGGTGGGCATCCAGGTACGTAAATATCTACAGGCACAATTTTATCACAGCCTCTAACAACTGAATAAGAATAATGGTAATAGCCGCCACCATTTGCACAACTGCCCATAGATATAACATATCTGGGTTCTGGCATTTGATCGTAAACTTTTCTAAGTGCTGGCGCCATTTTATTTGTTAAAGTGCCTGCAACAATCATGACATCTGACTGTCTAGGTGAAGCTCGTGGTGCAGCTCCAAATCTTTCAAGATCGTATCTTGGCATTGAAGTCTGCATCATTTCTACAGCACAACATGCTAAACCAAAAGTCATCCAATGTAGCGAACCCGTTCTAGCCCAGTTAACAAGGTTGTCGGTTGACGTGGTAATAAAACCCTTTTCACTAAAGTCTTTTGCTAACTGCTTAAATTCATCAGGAATTTTTTCTTCCTTGTTAGTGGTGGAAGGCTCAAATTTTATTCCCATTCTAAAGCTCCTTTTTTCCATTCATAAATAAATCCTATTGTTAGAACAGATAAAAATATCATCATCGACCAAAATCCAAGTGCACCTATATTTCCTAAAGAAATTGCCCAAGGAAATAAAAATGCAATTTCTAAATCAAAAATAATAAATAAAATTGCAACAAGATAGAAACGCACATCAAATTCCATTCTTGAGTCATCGAATGCTTCAAAGCCACATTCGTATGCTGATAATTTTTCTGGATCTGGATTACTAGGTGCAGCTAAAAAATTTGCTAATACAAAACCAAAACTAAGCACTATTGCAATAAATAAGAATAGAATTATTGAAAAATAGTCTGATAAAAAACTGTAAATCATATTTGCCCATTATTAATTGTTATCTTTTTTTATCTTATATAATAAATTTTGCCTAATTTAACATCGGGTAACTTAGCCACATTATGTTGAAAACTCTTTGCAATACCAAGAAAATGGCGGGAGTGATGGGGCTCGAACCCACGACCTCCTGCGTGACAGGCAGGCGCTCTAACCAACTGAGCTACACCCCCATTTTACTTGGTGGGCGGTAAAGGACTCGAACCTATGACCCTCTCGGTGTAAACGAGATGCTCTACCAACTGAGCTAACCGCCCTACTTAAACAGATGTTTATTTATCAGCATAAAACACAACTGACAAGAAAGAATATATGTTGATTAGGTTAGTCGATAGCCTCTATATGGAACAAAGACCACATTACTACTGCTCTTTAATCTCAATATTTTATAGCTAAAGAGTAAAAGTAGTATAAAAATTATTATTATAAAAATAAAAGCATATTTGCTTTTTTCTTAAACATTAATTAAAGTAATGAATGCTAATTAACTGTAATAAGTGTAAAAAAAAATTTGTTGTACCAGATAGCGCCATAACAATCTTGGGTAGATTGGTTCAATGCAGTGCTTGTGGCAATAAATGGACTCAATTTCCATTAAATAAAGAAACAAAATTAAAAGTGGAAAAAAAAATTACAAAAGCAGTAAAAATAAAGAAAAATTTATATACGGAAGAATACCTTAAAAGGAAACATGGTTTAGTTATTGGCAAAACAGAAAACAAAAAACTTCCTGTAAAAAAAGAAAAAAATAATTTTGGTTTTTATAGCTATATATTAATTTTTATTATTTTTCTTCTTACAGCTTTTGGAGTTCTAAATTTAATAAAAGACGATATTATACAGAATTATCCACTCACAGAAGAATATATTAATTATTTATATGAAATTATTGAGCTACTGAAAATCTTATTATATCAGCTTAAAGGTAATTAAAGTTATCTTTAATGAGTTTGACCAGCAGTTGTTTCGTTTGTTTTTTTTGAAACTTTTTCTATATCAACCCATTCTACTCTTTTTAGTTTTTTTGTAAGAGCTTGACTTAAAACTTCATCAACATTTTTAACTGGAATAATTTCAATATTTTTTTTAATAACCTCTGGTATTTCTGCTAAATCTTTTTTATTTTCAAAAGGGATTAAAACTTTTTTTATTCCTGCCCGATGAGCTGCAAGTAATTTTTCTTTTAAACCTCCTATTGGTAGTACAACACCTCTAAGAGTAATTTCTCCTGTCATAGCAATATTTTTATCTATTGGAATTTCAGTAATTGCAGAAACAATTGAAGTAACCATTCCAACACCCGCAGATGGGCCGTCTTTAGGTGTCGCACCTTCAGGTACATGAACGTGAAAATCTTTTTTATCAAAAATCGGTGGAATTATTCCGTAGTCTAAAGATTTAGATCTTATATAAGATTTTGCAGCTTTAATAGACTCTTGCATTACACTACCTAGCTGCCCTGTAATTTCCATTTTACCTTTACCTGGCATAATAACTGTTTCTATTTTTAGTATTTCTCCTCCGACCTCTGTCCAAGCTAAACCCGTCACTACTCCTATTCGATTTTGTTCTTCTATTTCACCATAATTAAATTTTTCTACTCCCAAATAATTTGATAAGTCCGATTCTTTAATAGGATTATTAGTTTTTTCATTTCCATCAATTTTTTTAACAGTTTTTCTAGCAATTTTTGAAATTTCTCTTTCTAAATTTCTAACACCCGATTCTCTGGTATAGTGTCTTATTATTTTTCTATTTACAGGCTCATTTATTTTCCATTCATCTGATTTTAAACCGTTGTTTTCACTTTGCTTAGGTATCAGATATTTTTGTGCAATGTTAACTTTTTCATCTTCTGTGTAGCCAGGTATTCTAATCACTTCCATACGATCTAAAAGTGGTGGTAAAATATTAAGTGTGTTTGCAGTTGTTACAAACATTACATTGGACAAATCATAGTCAACTTCTAGGTAGTGATCATTAAATTCTTTATTTTGTTCCGGGTCTAGTGCTTCTAGTAATGCAGAAGATGGGTCTCCTCTATAGTCGTTTCCGACTTTATCTATTTCATCTAATAAGAATAACGGATTTTTGGTTCCAGCTTTCTTCATCATCTGAATAATTTTTCCAGGTAGAGAACCAATATATGTTCTTCTGTGGCCTCTTATTTCAGCTTCATCTCTAATTCCACCTAATGAAATTCTAATAAATTTTCTACCTGTTGCTTTTGCTATTGATTTTCCAAGAGAAGTTTTTCCAACACCGGGCGGACCTACTAAACAAAGAATTGGTCCTTTTAATTTTTGTATTCTTTTCTGAACTGCTAAAAATTCTATAATTCTTTCTTTTACTTTTTCTAAGCCAAAATGATCTTCATCTAATATTTTTTGGGCATTTTTAAGATCGTTATTAATTTTACTTGTATTTGACCAAGGTAATTCTGTCATCCAATCTAAATAATTTCTAACAACCGTTGCTTCGGCTGACATCGGGCTCATTGACTTTAATTTTTTTAATTCAGCCATGCATTTTTCTAGAGCTAGTTTTGGCATCTTGGCTTTCAAAATTGCTTTATTTAATCCTGTAATTTCATCCTTACCATCATCTATTTCACCAAGCTCTTTTTGAATAGCTTTAAGCTGTTCATTTAAATAATATTCTCTTTGTGTTTTTTCCATCTGATTTTTAACTCTACCCCTAATTTTTTTTTCAACAGAAATTACACCGATCTCTTTTTCAACTAATTTATTAATTTTTTCTAATCTTTTTCTTAAGTCATTAGTTTCTAAAAGCTCCTGTTTTTCAAAAATTTGTAAGTTAAGATTTGAAGCTATGTTGTCTGCTATTTGACTTGAGTCTTTAAGCTTTTTAATGCCGTTTATTGAGTCTGAGAGATCTCTCTTGTTTAATATCAGCAATCTTTCAAATTTTTTTACCAAACTTAATGCATATAAATCTGGTTCTTTAGTTTTGTGCAAATCTTCAACAATCTCTATGTTGCAGCTAAGAAAATTTGAATCTTCTTTTCTTATTTCATTAATCTTAACTCTTTTTTCACCTTCCACTAAAACTTTAACAGTGCCATCCGGTAATTTGAGTAATTGTAAAACTTTACTTAAGCACCCATATCCATACATGTCGTTACTTTCTGGTTCGTCAATTTCAGAATTTTTTTGAGCTACTAATACAATCGATTTATCTGTCTTCATGACTTCTTGAAGAGCTTTAATAGATTTTTCTCTTCCGACAAAAAGTGGAACTACCATTGAAGGAAATACAACTATATCTCTTAATGGCAATAATGGTTTTGAATTTAATCTTTTCATATAATATTTATATGGTACTTAATATTGTAATATCAAGGATGTAATTTAAAATTAAGCTACAGATGTTGATTGTTTTTTACCATATGTGACAATAGGGTCAGTATCTCCACCTACAGCTGATTTATCAACTGTGACTTTAAGAACATTTTCAAGCTCTGGGAGCCCAAACATAGTTTTTAATAAAATACTTTCTAAAATTGATCTCAATCCTCTAGCACCAGTTTTTTTAATTATAGCTTTTTTTGCAATTTCACTTAGCGCCTCATCTTTAAATTCTAATTCTACATTCTCAAATTCAAATAATTTTTGATATTGTTTTATTAATGAATTTTTAGGTTCTTTTAAAATTTTTACTAGAGATTTTTCGTCTAAATCATTTAAGGTGGCAATTATAGGCATTCTACCAATAAATTCTGGTATTAAGCCATATTTAATTAAATCTTCTGGTTCTAAATTTTTTAATGTTTCTGATAATTTTTTTTCTTCTTTATTGTTAACAGTGGCACCGAAACCTATGGAGGTACCCTTGCCTCGCATTCCTATTATTTTTTCTAGACCTGCAAAAGCTCCTCCACAAATGAAAAGTATGTTAGTTGTATCTACTTGTAAAAATTCTTGCTGAGGGTGTTTTCTACCTCCCTGTGGCGGTACACTTGCAACTGTACCTTCCATAATTTTTAAAAGCGCTTGTTGCACTCCTTCTCCTGAAACGTCTCTAGTGATAGATGGGTTTTCGGATTTTCTACTTATTTTATCTACCTCATCTATGTAAACAATTCCTCTTTGTGCTTTTTCAACATTATAATCAGCAGCTTGTAAAAGTTTTAAAATAATATTTTCAACATCTTCTCCTACATATCCCGCCTCGGTTAATGTTGTTGCATCAGCCATTGTGAACGGTACATCTAAAATTCTTGCTAGTGTTTGAGCTAAAAGTGTTTTACCACAACCTGTTGGCCCAACTAAAAGAATGTTTGATTTTGAAAGTTCGACTTCTTTGTTGTTTTTATTTTCATGTTTTAATCTTTTATAATGATTGTGAACAGCAACAGATAAAACTTCTTTTGCAAATGGTTGGCCGATTACATAGTCATCTAAAACAGTACAAATTTCTTTTGGTGTAGGAACGCCATCCTGATTTTTTATTACAGAACTTTTGTTTTCTTCTTTGATAATGTCCATACACAGCTCAACACACTCGTCACAAATAAAAACCGTAGGACCTGCAATTAATTTTCTAACTTCGTGTTGGCTTTTACCGCAGAAAGAACAGTAGAGAATATTTTTATTATTTTTTTCAGACATATCGAATCAATGTGTTATTTGTAAATTAGAGGAATCTTGATAGCAAGTATAAGTTGTGTAATAAGCTAGATCTTGTGTATTATTTTCTTTTTTCTACCACAGAGTCTATTAGACCAAATTTTTTTGCTTCCTCAGCGGTCATAAAATGATCTCTTTCTAGGGCGGAAGCTATTTCTTCGACCGGTTTGCCAGTATGTTTTGCGTAGATTTTATTTAACCTCTCTTTTAAAGTTAAAATTTCTTTTGCGTGAATCTGAATATCTGTAGCCTGACCTTGAAAACCTGCTGAAGGTTGGTGAACCATAATTCTTGAATTTGGCAATGAAAACCTTTTATTTTTTTCACCTGCAGCTAAAAGAAAAGAACCCATAGATGATGCCTGACCGATACATAATGTAGATACTGGGGAGTTTATATATTGCATTGTGTCGTAGATACCTAAGCCAGCAGTTACTAAACCACCAGGACTATTAATATAAAAATAAATTTCTTTCTTTGGATCTTCTGATTCAAGAAACAATAATTGAGCGGTTACTAATGATGCTACGTTATCATTTACTGGGCCAACGAGAAAAACGATTCTTTCTTTTAAAAGTCTTGAGTAAATATCGTAAGATCTTTCACCTTTGCTAGTTTGTTCAACAACCATTGGTATAAGATTGTTCATTTGTTCTTCAATGCGACTCATGAATGAATTTATATAACCTAAGGTTACTTTTTACTAACTTTTTTTGTTTTTTTTTTAGTTTCTGGTGAAGTTTTGATGGTTTTTTTTTCTTTTCTAACATTTGTTTTATTATCCTGCGAATGGTCATGGTCATGATTTGACAGGCCTTGTGAAGATTTACTGAAATCTGAAATTATTTTCTCAGCATCTTTTGTTGAAATATCTTTGCTTAAAAGTTTTATTTTAGATTTAAATAAAGATAAAATTTTATCTTCATATAATGAACCTTTTATACTTTGGGTAGCAGAAGGATTTTTTTGATAATAGTCAATAACCATTTTTTCCTGCCCTGGCATTCCTTTTATTTGTTTTTGAATTTCATTTTTTACTTCATCATCAGACACTTTTAAATTATTTTTCACACCATATTCATTTAATATTAGGCCTAGTTTAATTCTAGATTCTGCTATTTTTAAATTCTTAACTTTATGTTTTTCTACTTCTTCTTTTTTCAGTTGATGTGTCATTGCGTGTACTTCTTGCTCTACGAGATTTTTAGGAAGTTCAATTTCGTGAAGTTTTTCTATTTGATCTAAAATTTCTTTCTTTGTGATTGAATCTAGTGATTGTTTGTATTGAGCTAATATCTGTTTTTCGATTAAAAATTTAAGATCAATCAGATCTTTTGCACCCATATTTTTTGCAAATGTATCGTCAATTTTAGTTTCATTTGCTATTTGAACATTTGTTATTGTGCATTTAAATTTGGCCTTTTTCTTTGCAAGTTCTTTATTTGGGTAGTTTTCTGGTAAATCAACTTCAATGGTTTTGCTATCATTTTTTTTTACACCAATAAGTTTTTCATCAAAACCTTTAAGAAACAGATCTTCACCTATAGATACTCTTGTGTTCTTACCTTCGCTTCCTTCAAATTTTTTATCATCAACAGTAGCACTATAATCAAATATTACCAGATCACCTTTTGCTGACTTATCATTTTTATCTGAAAATGTTTTATTATTTTTTGCAATTTCTATAATTTTTTCGTCGACTAATTTATTTTCAATTTTAACTAAGTATTCATTTGCTTTATATTTTTCAAAATCAACTAGATTTAACTCTGGTAGAGAGTCTACCTCTAGAGTGTATTCGAGATCTTTGCCTTCTCCAAAAGTTTTTAAGTCTATTTTTGGTTGTCCTGCAGGTTTAATTTTTTTTTCTTCTAAGGCCTTACTTGAGGTTTCTTGGAGCATTTTGTCAATAACTTCTCCGTAAATAGCTTTACCAAATTGACGTTTGATAACTACTGGGGGTACTTTCCCTGGTCTAAAACCTTTTAGACTAACATCAGATTGTAATTCAGAAAGTTTTTTATCTAATTTTTCTTGAATTATTTTTTTACCTACGATTATAGATAAAATTGTTGTCAATCCTGTTTTGCTTTTTATTTCTATTTTCATTTCTATTTCCTGGTGGGCAAGAAGAGACTCGAACTCTTAAACCTTGCGGTACTAGTTCCTAAGACTAGCGCGTATACCAATTCCGCCACTTGCCCAAAATGAGTATTGTTAAGCGAACCATTTTAAATATTTAATTCGATTATTTAACAAATAACTCGGTAATTTGTCGTCACTTACTTTTAATAACTTTACTCTATTATTCTTATTCCATTTTTTTTCATAGTCTTTTTTATCAATAGTGTGATCATAGGGTATATATTGATCTTTTATCATGTTTTCAATGTCCTTTTCGCTTATACCTGTCAAGTCAAACTCATCATGGTGTTCATCATTTTGGTGCTTATTGTATATTTCTTTTGCAGTTTTAACTTCTGTAAAATGCCACCCACCATTTTTAACAACATACAGATTCATAAATTTATCTTTTTTAAATAAAGTATCAAATCTCCACCAGCTAAATTTTTTAGTTTTTATGTACCTTAGGTCTGTAATAGAAGTTAGGTCTTTATATCTACAAGCTTTTGAACCAAACCATTCGTGTGAAGGGAGTCTTAAATTAAACTTATAATAAAAGACATCCTGATTAAATAGAACAATTTTCTTGTTTACCTGGTTTAGGTTAATATTATCTAAATTAGGAATTTCATCACTATCGCTATAAATAATCCAATCTTCATTATTCTTACTGTCAAATAGTTTGGCAATTTCGTTTCTTTGTTTTCTAATTCTTTCAGCTGCATTTAACCTGAAAGAAGAATGATTTAAGATTAAATATTCTTTGCTAGAATTTTTTTCTAAAGGAATTAAGTTTTTAGGTTCGTTGTGTACAACTAGATGTGTGATTCTGTTTTTAAACTTAGGATATAAATTTTTATCAAAATTAATTTTTTTCTTTTCTCCTTTATGTGTGTATAAAGCTTCGCAGACAACGAACTCATCAACCTTTTTGTCTAAAATATTAAGCCTAAGATTATAGATCATGGGCTCATCAAAATAAGTTGTGCAATCAAATATTTTCATTTTTAGTTTTTTTTAGTATTGAATAAATTAACGAATAAAAAATAAGTAGTAAAAAAAAATAATATTTCAATATCAGTCCGTTTTCTTGAAAAAAAATTACTGGAATAATCAGCAGTGAGTAAATAAAATTAATTACTAAAGAAGTGATAAAATTTGAATCTTTAATTTTTTTAATATTCTTTAAAAACCCATATAAGAGCATGTGCATGTGTAGGTTGTCAGGACTTAATGGACTTTTTTTTTTTAAAGATTTGCGAAAAAAAGAGAAGAAAACTTCATAGAATAAATAAAATAAAATACACGCAAAAAAGAAAGGTGAAAGTTGTGAGTTAAGTTCATAAGTTTTTATAGAATTTAAAGCTATTAATGATCCAAGCAAATAGGAGCCGCTATCTCCTAAAAAAATTTTAGCCTTTGGAAAATTAAATATTAAAAATGAAAAAACTATAATCATTTGAGTAATTAAAATTATTAAAAAATTTTGATTTTGGTTAGCTAGATTAATCATTAAAAAAATTGAAGTAATTAATAAAAAATGAATAGCTAATAAACCGTTAAATCCATCCATTAAATTAGCTCCATTAATTACAAACAAAAAACATAATAAAACGAAACAGATTTGAAATATATTATTTTCTAAAAATAAATCTATAAATTCTATTCCAGATTTTAATATCTGAATTGAAAAAAAATTAATACAGCTTACCAGGATTATTAGCATTAATAATAATCGTGTATTCGGATTAATCTTAATTTTTAAGTCATCTAAGAAACCTAAAAGAAACAATAGAAAAGTTATACTAAAATAATCTTTTAAAAAAATATCAAATTTGAAAAAGTAAAATATTATAAAAAAAGTAAATAAAGATAAAATTATAAATCCCCCTATTCTTGCGGTAGCTTCTGTATGAAATCCCTGAGGTTTTAAAAAGTCTTTATCCAATAAGGATCCTAAAAACAAAGTTTTAGAATGTTTAGAAATTAAAAAGGTAATGACAAAACTTATTAGTGAGAAAAAAATAAAGTATGTTGAGTTAAATTCTAGTTGCATTTATTTATTATATTTTTTTACTATATATATACTCGACATTATTATTATAAGTGAAACTAAGACTTTCCAAGTAATTTGTTCATCTAAAATTATCGCTCCAAAGATCACTCCAAATATAGGTATTAGATAGGCAACTTGAGTTTGGAATACAATTCCATTGTTAGAAAGTATTTTGAATCTAAGCCACCATGCAAAGCCTGTTGCTACTACTCCTAGATAAATTAATGACAGTGTGGACTCAAGCGTAGGAGTTGATTTTAATGGTTCTTCAAAAATAAAAGCAAGTGGTAGCAAGGTAATAACCGACCAAATTAAAGTTGATGCTGTCACATTTATATTTCCTGATTCTTTTAATTTTTTTAAAATAAGAATGCCTGATATAGAGTAAAAAGTTGACCCAAGTAAGATTATTAATACAAATAAATAATTACTTTCATTGATTATTAATTTGTCAAAAAATAAAAGTAAAATTCCAGTAAATCCTAAAATAATACCTAATGATTTTAAAAATGTTATTTTTTCATTTTTGGTAAAAAAATGAGCTAAGATTGAGCCAGTTATTGGAGTTGTGCTCATTAACATTGCTGCTAGATAACTATCGATCTTATTCGTTCCAATAGCTATAAGCGAAAAAGGGATGGTAATGTTACAAAGTCCTACTAAAGCATAAACTTTCCAATTTTTTGAGAAAGCTTGTATTTTAATTTTGTAAAAAAACGCCACAACTAGCATAGGAACTGTTGCCAAAACCACCCTGATAAGAGCTAATGTATAAGGCTCATAAGAGTATGTTGCTATTTTTATGTTAAAAAAAGAAGATCCCCATATTGCACCTAAAAGTATTAATAAAAAGACATCTGTAACTTTTGCTTCTTTCATTTCAATTCTAGATTGTATGTATGTATTAAATGCATATCTGTTATTGCTTTATATTATATTATTGAAATAGTGAAATCTGTTATGTTTAATACAATTTTTTAAAAACTTACAAAGGAATTTTTGATGAGCCCAAAAGATATTTTTAAACTAATGAAGGATAAAGAAATTGAGTTTGTAGATTTAAGATTTACCGACCCTAGAGGTAAACTACAGCATCTAACAATGGACGCAACAATAGTTGATGATGAGATGTTAGAAAAAGGTGTTTTTTTTGATGGTTCGTCTATTGCCGGGTGGAAAGCTATTAATGAGTCAGATATGATTTTAAAACCTGATTTAAGCAGACCAATTTTAGACCCTTTTAACTCTCATAATACTTTAAATATATTTTGTGATATTCTAGATGCAGTTAAGAAAAATTCATACGAAAGGGATCCTAGAGGAACTGCAAAAAAAGCTGAGGAATATTTAAAAAAATCTGGAATTGGTGACAAAGCATACTTTGGTCCTGAACCAGAATTTTTTACATTTGACGATGTTAGGTTTAAAAATGACATGAATGAAACTAGCTTCATGATCGATAGTACTGAAGGTCCTTACAACTCTGGAAAAAAATTTGAAAATGGAAACATGGGACATAGACCTGGAGTTAAAGGTGGATATTTTCCAGTACCACCAGTGGATAGTGCTCAAGATATGAGGGCTGAAATGCTAAAAGCTTTAAAAGATATGGGCGTTAAAGTTGAAAAACATCATCACGAAGTGGCACCAGGTCAACATGAACTAGGTATGTATTTTGGGAAATTAACAGATATGGCTGACAACGTTCAGCTTTATAAGTACGCTGTTCAAATGGTGTCTCACTCGTTTGGAAAAACTTCTACTTTTATGCCAAAGCCGGTAAAAGGAGACAATGGCTCTGGAATGCACGTGCATCAATCAATTTGGAAAGGTAATACCCCTATGTTTATGGGCGATAAATATGCAGGTTTATCTCAACAAGCACTTTTTTATATTGGTGGAATTCTTAAACACGCAAAAGCAATTAATGCTTTTGCCAATTCAACAACAAATAGTTATAAAAGATTAATACCTGGATTTGAAGCTCCAGTAATTTTAGCTTATTCAGCTAGAAATAGATCTGCTTCATGCAGAATACCAATTGTTATGAACAAGAAAGCTGCTAGATGTGAAATAAGATTTCCAGACGCAGCGGGTAATCCGTACTTAACTTTCGCTTCCATGTTAATGGCAGGAATTGATGGAATTAAAAATAAAATTGATCCAGGAAAATCTTTTGATAAAGATCTTTATGCTTTGAGTGAGTCAGAAGTTAAAAAAATTCCAACAGTCTGTGGGTCCTTAAGAGAAGCAATGGAAAGTCTTGACAAAGATAGATCTTTCTTGACGCAAGGTGGAGTTTTTACAGACGACCAAATTGATGCTTATATAGAATTAAAGTTTCAAGAAATTTATAAATTTGAACATACTCCTCATCCTATTGAGTTTGAGATGTATTACAGTCAGTAAATTGTAAAAAAAGTAGGGTTATTTAAATTTTAAATGACTCTCCGCAACCACAACGTTCTGTTTCATTAGGGTTTTTAAATACAAATTGGGAAGAAAATTTTTCTTTTTTATAGTCCATTTCTGTTCCTAAAAGATACATGACAGCATTTGGGTCTATTAAAACTTTAACACCTTTATCTTCAACTATTTCTTCATTAGGTTTTATATCTTTTGCATATTCCATAATATAAGACATTCCTGCACACCCACCAGATTTGACTCCTACCCTTACACCAATAGTAGAGTTGTCTGCGCTAGACATTATTTCCTTTATTCTGTTTGCAGCATTATCACTTAATTTAATTACTTGTGTCATAAATTTAATTCTAGTTTTGCAGCTTCTGACATTTTGTCTTTATCCCAAGGTGGATCCCAAACTATTTTTAAATCAACATCGGAGACACCGTCAATACCTAGTACATTATCTTTTACTTCGTTTGGCAAAGTCTCTGCTACAGGACAATTAGGGCTTGTAAGAGTCATCTCAATATTGACTTTATTTTTATTATCAACATCAACATTATAAATTAAACCAAGCTCATATATATTAACTGGTATCTCAGGATCATAGATTTTTTTTATTTCTGAAATTACTTTATCTTTTAGTTCACTCATAAATATTTAGTTTTTTTTATTTAATGCAGATAAAAAAGTATGCCAAACCATTGTGGCACATTTAACTCTCATTGGGAACTCCTGAACACCGGATAAAGATGTGATTGTTGTTATTTGGTCTTCAGTAAGGCTATTAAGGGTGATTTTTGTTTTATGCTTGACCATATTTAAGAAATCCTCACTAACTTTTTTTGTAAAAAATAAATCTTTTCCTTTAAGTGTTTCTGTGAGTATAGAAGCCGATGCAAGTGAAATAGCACAACCTTCACCCTCAAAACTTAAATCAATAACTTTTTTTTCGTTATCTAGTTTCAAATAGACGTGTACTTTATCTCCACAAAGTGGGTTGTGAGCCTGTGCATCATGGCTGTAACCGATACATTTTCCTTTATTCCTAGGATTCTTACCATGATCTAGGATAATTTCTTGATATAGTTCTTTAAGTTCCATCTAAATCTGAAATACTTTTTTACAGTTATCAATTGCATTGCATAAAATATCTATGTCCTCTTTAGTGTTGTAAACACCAATAGAAGCTCTAGCGGTGGCTGCGATTCCTAGTTTATCATGCAATATTTGACAGCAGTGGTGACCTGCTCTGATAGCAACGCCGTCGTCATCCAAAATTGTTGCTATATCATGGGGGTGGATTCCTTTGATGGTAAAACATAAAACAGATCCTCTATTTTTAGGGCTGCCAATTATATTTATTGAATTATTTTTTTTTAATTTTTCAAAACCGTATTCTAATACTTTGTTTTCATGGTTGGCAATATTATCAATACCTAATTTTTTAATAAAATTTATCGCTTCTGCAAAAGCAACAACTTCTGCGGTTTGCATGGTTCCAGCTTCAAATTTTGTTGGTGCATCTGCGAATGTTATGTTGTCCTTTTTAACATCATTTATCATGCCACCTCCGCCCTGATATGGTGGCAAATCATCTAACCATTTTTTTTTGGCATAGAGGACTCCTAGACCATTAGGGCCATACATTTTGTGGCATGAAATTACGTAAAAATCACAACCAATGTCTTGTATGTCTATTTGTAAGTGAGGAGCTCCTTGAGTGCCGTCAATTAAAACTGGAATATTTTTTTCCTTAGCCATGTCAACAATTTTTTTAATTGGCATAACAGCACCTGTTACATTTGAAATATGGGTAATAGCAATAATTTTAGTTTTATTAGAAATAAGTTTTTTTATTTCATCAATTTCAACCTCACCATTTTTATTTATTGGTGCAAATTTAATTACTGCACCTTTATTTTTTCGAAGAAAATGCCAGGGTACATAGTTTGAGTGATGTTCTAGTTCTGTAATTAATATTTCATCTCCCTCTTTAATGTATTTTTCTCCATAAGAAGAAGCCACTAAATTAATTGATTCTGTAGCCCCTTTTGTAAAAATTATTTCTTCTCTGTGTTGGGCGTTCAAGTAACTTTTAAGCAAATCTCGTGTTGCTTCGAATCTATTTGTTGCTTTAACCGCTAGAGTGTGGACGCTTCTACCAACGTTAGAAAATTCTGTTTCGTAAAAATTGGATAATCTATCGATAACTACTTTAGGTTTTTGAGATGAGTTAGCGCTGTCTAAATAAACCAAAGGCTTACCGTTAATTTTTTGTTTAAAAATGGGAAATTGAGATTTAAGGTTTTTAATGTCCACTAATTTGCCTTGCTAAAATTTTTTCTAAAAAAAGTCTTAATTCACTGTTGGAAATATTTTCCAATACTTCACTAAGAAAACCATTAATTAATAGCTGTACAGCAACTTTCTTAGGTATACCTCTTGTCATTAAATAATGAACTGCGTCAGAGTCTATACTTCCAGACGTAGAACCATGAGAACACTTCACATCATCCGCATATATCTCTAACTCAGGTTTTGCGTCAAATTCAGCTTCATCATTAATAATTAAAGCTTTACTTAATTGATATGCGTCAGTTTTTTGAGCTATTTTTTCTACAAATATTTTTCCCTGATAAACACCTTTGCTTTTTTCATTTAATACATTCTTAATTTTTTGATAACTTTTACAGTTTGGTGAATTATGATTTATAAGTGTTTTTATTTCCTGGTGCTGATCTTCAACAAGATTTAAAGCTGAATAAACACTACAAAAACTATTATTTTTGTTTAAATTTATTTCAATCTCAATTTTATTTAATTTTAGACCAGAGCTTAAAATTAAACTCTCATAATTAGAACTTTCTTCTAAAGAACATTTTATATATTTGTAAAAATGACCATTACTTTTTGAATTTTGTATGAAAATATTTTTTAAAATAGCATTTTTTTCTAAAGTAATTATATCTATAGAATTCTTAATGAAATTATACTTTGCATTATCATTTGTATATTCGATAAGGATTAATTCAGATCCTTTGTTTAGTTTAATTGAGTTTTTATTGCTTAATATTTTATTTTTTAGATCTTTAGAAAAATAATTATAAATAATTAAAGGTTTCTTAAATTTATAATTTTCATTAATTTCTAAAGAAAATCCTTCAGAAGAAAGTGCGCTATTAAGCAATGTTAATGCATTTCCTGGTTCAAGATTTACTATTTCTTTTTGATCATAATCTTTAATTAAAATTTTACTTTTATCTTCGTAATTAAAGTTAGTTGAGGTTATTTTTCCATTAGTTAAAGATATATAATTGTGTTCAATATTTATGGTAGTTTCTATTTCTTTAATAGGTGTAAAGTGAACATCGTTACTAATGTTGTCAAAATTCTTATTTAAAATTAAGCTTAAGTCTGTAAATTTCCAATCTTCTAGTTGTTTTGAGGGGAAGCCAGATTTGTAAAATGATTCTAAATTTTTTTGACGTGAAACCTTTTCCTTTAGAGAAAGATTTTTAATTTTTTCAATATTAAAATCGTAACTTTGCTTCATTTAACTTAAATTTATGTAACCTGTTTTTTCTAGTTTCTCACCTAAATCAGCATTTCCAGTTTTAATAATTTTGCCGTCAGATAAAACATGTATGTAATCAGGTTTAATGTAATCAAGTAATCTTTGATAGTGAGTAATGATTAAAAAAGCATTGTCTTTATTTTTATAATTATTAACACCATCTGCAACTACTCTTAGAGCGTCTATGTCTAGACCTGAGTCAGTTTCGTCTAGAATTGATAATTTTGGTTCTAGTAATTTCATTTGTAGGATTTCATTTTTTTTTTTCTCTCCGCCTGAAAACCCTACGTTAAGTTGACGTGATAAAAATTTTTCATCGATGTTAAGCTCTTTTGCTTTTTCTTTTATTAGTTTTAAAAAACTTAAAGTATCTAATTCTTTTTCACCTCTTGCTTTTCTTACTGAATTTAACGATGTTTTTAAAAAATTATTAGTATTTACACCTGGAATTTCTAAGGGATATTGAAATGCTAAAAAAATTCCCTTTTGCGCTCTCTCTTCTATTTTAAGATCATTTAAATTACTACCTTCATATTTAATTTCACCATCAGTTTTGTAGCCATTTTTACCTGACAATACATTTGCTAATGTGCTTTTACCTGAGCCATTAGGACCCATAATTGCATGAACTTCACCAGATTTAATTTCTAAATCTAAGCCTTTTAAAATTAACTTTTCATTTATAGCAGCTTTTAAGTTTTTAATTTTTAACATTAACCAACGCTTCCTTCTAAGCTTATGGCTACTAATTTTTGCGCTTCTACAGCAAACTCCATGGGTAACTGCTGTAACACTTCTTTACAGAAGCCATTTACAATTAAACTAACCGCTTCTTCTTGGTCGAGACCTCTTTGATTACAATAATAGAGCTGTTCTTCATTAATCTTAGTGGTAGTTGCTTCGTGCTCTATAGTTGATGTTGAATTTTTGTTCTTCATGTATGGAACTGTGTGAGCGCCACATCTATTGCCCATTAATAAAGAGTCACATTGCGTATAATTTCTTGAGTTAGTTGCTTTTTTATTAATGTCTACTAATCCTCTATATGTATTGTCCGCATTGCCGGCAGATATACCTTTGGAGATTATTTTACTTTTAGTATTTTTTCCTAAATGTATCATTTTGGTGCCTGTATCAGCTTTTTGATAGTTATTAGTAATGGCTATGGAGTAAAATTCACCCACTGAATTATCTCCTTGTAAAATACAGCTTGGATATTTCCAAGTTATTGCCGAACCTGTTTCAACTTGGGTCCAGGAAATTTTAGAATTTTTTCCTCGACAAGCTCCTCTTTTGGTTACAAAATTATATATTCCTCCTACACCGTTCTTATCTCCCGGATACCAATTTTGAACAGTGGAGTATTTAATTTCTGCATCATCTAAAGCAATTAACTCAACATTTGCTGCGTGTAGTTGGTTTTCATCTCTCATAGGAGCTGTACAACCTTCTAAGTAGCTTACATAACTTCCTTTATCTGCAATAATTAAAGTTCTTTCAAACTGACCTGTTTCTGCGGCATTAATTCTAAAATAAGTAGAAAGCTCCATTGGACATCTTGTGTTTGGAGGAATGTACACAAATGATCCGTCAGTAAAAACTGCAGAGTTCAATGTTGCAAAGTAGTGATCGCTTAAAGGAATAACCGATCCTAAATATTTTTTTACTAGGTCTGGATGTTTTTGAATAGCCTCGGAGATGGAACAAAATATTATTCCTTTTTTTGTTAATTCCTCTTTAAAAGTTGTGGCTACAGATACTGAGTCAAAAACTGCATCTACAGCTATACCGTTCAGTCTTTGTTGTTCAACTAAGGGTATACCAAGTTTTTTATAGGTCTCTAATATCTTTGGATCAATCTCATCTAAACTTTTAGGACTTTCAGAAGAACTTTTTGGTGCAGAATAGTAATATAAATCTTGATAATTAATTTTTGGGTATTTTGCTTTTTGCCAATTTGGTTCTTTTAAACTACTCAATCTATTAAATGCTTTAAGCCTCCAGTCTAACATCCATTTAGGTTCTTTTTTAATATCAGAGATGAATTTTATAGTATCTTCATTTAATCCTTTTGGAGCTCTAATACTTTCGATATCAGTTGTAAAACCGTATTTGTATTCCTTATTAATATTAAAATCTTGATTTTTCATTATCCGTTATTTTTTGTTATGTTTTTAAAAAATTTTTTCTTGTTTTGAAATCAGTTCATTAAGATTTTTATTTTCAAAAAAACCATTAATATGTTTTTCTAAATCATCCCAAAGATAATGCGTTATACATTTAACTGATCTTCCATCACAACCTTTTTTTGAGTCTTTTTTACAATTAAGTGTTTTAACTTCTTCATCAACAGCAAAAATGATACTGGAAAGCTTTATGTCTTTAGCTTTTTTTTCTAGCCTGTACCCTCCCTGGGGTCCCCGTACACTTTTGACTAGGTGGTTATTTTTTAACTTTAAAAATAACTGTTCTAAATATGAAAGAGAAATATTCTGTCTTGTGGCGATTTCATTTAAGCTCACGGGTTTTATGTCCTCGTTAGAAGCTAAATCTGCCATGGCCATAACTGCGTATCTTCCTTTAGTGGTTAATTTCATTGGTTTTTCTATCTTATACGCATAAATACATTAATCCTAGTAATTTAGTCAAGTATATAAAAAAATAAATTGTCTCATGTAAAACATGCTATAACTCATTTTTTTTTGACAATAATTATCATTACTAACTCATGAAACCTAAAAGCACCGAAACTTTTATACCTGGACCCGCTGGAAGGCTTGAGGCTAAATATTATAAAAATCCTAAATTTGGCTCACCGGTAGCAATTGTACTACAGCCTCATCCTCAATATGGGGGTTCGATGAATAATAAAATTGTACAAACTACTTATAATATTTTTTTAGAAAATGGATTTTCAGTAATTAAAATTAATTTTAGAGGTGTAGGAAAAAGTGACGGCGTTTTTGATAACGGACAAGGAGAATTATCAGATGCTGCTGCTGCATTGGATTGGATAGAAAGAGAAAATCTTGACTATAGTCAATGTTGGGTTTCTGGATTTTCATTTGGAGCTTTAATTTGTATGCAATTAATTATGAGAAGACCTGAAGTTAATAATTTTATTGCTATATCTCCTCAACCTAATGTGTATGATTTTTCATTTCTTGCTCCATGCCCAACATCAGGGCAAGTCTTGTATAGTGATGGTGATGAGTTAGTAACAAGAGAAAGTATTAACGAATTAGATAACAGAATTAAAAATCAAAAAGGTATTGAAGTTATTTTTACAAAGATTAAAGATGCTAATCATTTCTTTAAAAATAAAGAAAATGAACTGTCTAAAGAGATAGAAAAGTATATTGCAGAAAAAACCGCTCTTATTTAGTTTCTACTAACTTGCCTCCGGTCACTGGTTTTGTAACACCTGTTGTGCCAGGAAATGAAATTGTTTTCCTCAATAACGATCTGATTGCTAAATAAGCAAAAGCTTGGGATTCAATAAAATCTCCATCAATTTCATATTCGTCTATGCAGATTGTAGAAATATTACTTGTTTTTTTAATTCGTTCATGAATATATTTATTTTTTCTTCCTCCACCACATAAAATAATTTTTTGTGGTTTTTTTTTAAAAAAATTTAATGAATTCACTATAGTAAGTGCAGTAAGCTCAGATAGTGTGGCCACTGAATTTTCTAAATTTGAGTTACTTATTGGATTTAGATTAAAATTATTTACATCTAATGACTTTGGTGGGATAGAATTATAATATGGATCACTTAAATAACTGTCTATAATTTTTTTATCGACACACCCTTGAAAAGCAATTTTTCCATCTTTATCATATTGTATTTTATTTTGAGAATCTGATTGCAATAATTTATCTATTAAAAAATTGCCAGGACCTGAGTCAAAGCTTATCATATTTTCATTTATATCTAGGTACGTTAAATTAGATATGCCACCAATATTTACAAAAACAACTGGCATCTTTAATTGTAATTTTTTTTGCAATAATTTGTGAAATATTGGCACTAACGGGGCTCCCTGTCCTCCATTTTTTAAATCATTTTCTCTAAAATTATAAATTACTTTTAATCCAGTTAATTTAGATAAAGCTTTACCATCGCCTAATTGTTTAGTCTTTTTTTCTTGGAAGCTATGAAAAATTGTATGTCCGTGTAATCCAATTATATTTACTTCAGATTTATTTATTTTCAACTTTTCTAAAAGTAAATTTATAGCCTTTAAATGTAGGAAAGTGATTTCTTCCTCCAAATCAATTATTTCGTTTTTATTTATCTCTAAATCTAAAACTTTATCTATTTTTTCTTTAAATCGTCTGATTCTAGACATGGTTTTTTCTTCATATGGTAAGAAAAAATCTCCAATTAAATTTAACTCGTCTTCTCCATCTGATTTAATAATTGAAGCATCTATGCCATCACAAGATGTTCCACTCATTAACCCTATTGATGTAATTAGTTTTTTCATTAATAATTATTTTATTTATAACTATTATTGTGTAAAAGTAATTTGAAATCAAACTATCTATGAATAATAACTTTATTAACGAAATCATACAAAGAGGTTTTTATCATCAATGTACGGATCAAGACAAATTAACAAATTTAATACAAAATAAACAAATTAAAGCTTATATCGGTTTTGATTGCACGGCTTCTAGTCTGCATGTTGGAAGTTTACTTCAGATCATGTGTTTGAGGCTGTTGCAAAAAAATGGGCATCAACCAATAGTTTTGTTGGGAGGAGGTACAACGCTTATAGGGGATCCCTCGGGAAAAGATACAACTAGAAAAATTTTAGATGAAAAGACAATAGATATAAATATTAAAAAAATAAAAAAAATATTTGAAAAATTATTAAATTTTAAAGATAAAAAAACTAAGCCAATATTTGTAAATAATGCGGAATGGTTAAACAAATTACAATATATAGAATTTTTAAGAGGTGTTGGAAAACATTTTACCATCAACAAAATGCTAAGCTTTGACAGTGTTAAAATACGTTTAGAGAGAGAACAGTCTCTTAACTACATGGAGTTTAATTATATGATTTTACAAGCTTATGATTTTTATAAGCTAAATGAAGACCACGATTGTGATTTACAAATAGGTGGTTCTGATCAATGGGGTAATATTATTAATGGAGTTGAATTAATTAGAAAAATTAATCAGAAAGAATCTTTTGGTTTAACTACACCATTAATAACATTAGCATCAGGTGCTAAAATGGGAAAAACAGAAAGTGGAGCGATCTGGCTTGATGATGAGCTATTATCTGCCTATGATTATTGGCAGTTTTGGAGAAATACTAGTGATGATGATGTAAAAAGATTTTTAAAACTTTTTACAGAGATTAATATTAATGAGTTAGACAAGATATTAAAAGATGAAAAAAATGTTAACAATTTAAAAATTTTATTAGCGAATGAAGCTACAAAAATTTTACATGGTGAAAAAAAAACAAGAGAAGCAGAAGAAACAGCAAAAGAAACATTTGACGGTAAGGGAATCGGTAAAAATTTACCAGAAACTCTAATTGAAAGATCTCAATTACAAAAAGGAATATCTATAATTGAATTAATACATAGCAGTAAAATTATGAGTTCAAAAAGTGAGATCAGAAGAGCGATCAGTGAAAAAGGTGTTAAAATTAACGACATACTTATTGCAAGTGAAAAAGAAGTTATTAGCCTTAAGGATTTTGAAAAAAATGATTATATAAAAGTCTCACACGGAAAAAAGAGGCATTTTTTAATTAGACTCAAATAGCTTTAATTTTTTTTAAGTTTTTCTAAAGCTCTCATAATAAATCTTGGAGTTATAGTTTTTACTGGGTTTACAGTAGTTTTAACTTTTCCAGGTAAACCTTTTATCTTAAAACTAACTCCAAAAATACCTTCACCCACCTTTGGCCCAACCAATATATTACCTACTACAGGAATTTTTGAAACTAGACTGTTCAATGTTTTAGCAGGGACTAAAGTGCCGCTTAAACTGACTAAACCTGTTGTTTTTTCTATGTACCCCTCCATATGAAGAGACAGACTTGAGCCTAGCGCTAATATTTCTTTAATTGTTGTCACATTTTTCTCTTCTATAAGGTCGATTTCTAAAATATCAAAACTCATACCTTGTCCTGACAAAAGATCTGTGACTCCTCCAAGATCCGCTAAAGTAAGCAATTTTGCAAAGGTAGGTGCTTTGATAACTTTAAAGTTTTCAATTTTAAGTTTGGAAGTAGAGCCAGTTACACTAATTATAGAATTATAGAGAAGCTTGCCGCCTATAATGCCTTCAAAAAATTTGTAGTCGCTTAACAATGCTCTAGGAACATCAGAATAAACTTCTAATATTTTTTTATTATTTGGAGTTTTTTTTAAGGAAACATCTAAATATTCATCTGGTAAAAATTCACTTTTAGCCGAAATCTGGTTGAATTTACCTTTTTGAATTGAGCCTATTAAATTAAAATTATTTAAAGGAACTTCTTTAGTTATAAATTTTTTTATTTCCATTTTAATTTCTTTATTAAACTTCTTGAGTGGATTTGATTTATTATTTTCTGACAGAACTTTAACTAAATTTGATGCGTCATATGTTTTGCCAGAGACAGATATCTTTTTTTTTATATTTACTGTAAAATTATTATTTTCTTTATTTTTATTAAATGTTAGAACTTTAATACTCAACAGTTTGTCTAATTCTTTTTTATTATTTAAAATTAAACCTTTAATAGAAATATTATTTTTACCTTCAGTAAAATTTATAGAATCAAAAATAAATTTTTTATTTTTGATTTTAAGATCTATTTTAATATTACTTTTCTTTTTTGAGTCTGTTCGAAAGTTAATTATATCAAGAAAAATATTTTCACTTAGGTCTAAATCAATAAGGTAGTTTTTATTTTTTTTATCTATATTGTGTTTAACTTGAAATTTCTTATAATTTGAACTATTAAAACTATAAAAACCGTCAAGTATCAAACTTTTATTTTTTTTATTTATTATTGTTTCTAGCTTAACTTTTTCTAAAAAAATTTTTTTTATTGGTTTTTCAATAAGCTCACTTTTAAAATATTCCTTTAAAATTACTTTAGTTTGCGAGAGATTCCCGTTAGACTTATAATTATAATCAACTATCTTAAAATTATTATTTATTTTTAAGTTAAAATCGTGAAGTAAAGACCCTTGTGATTCAATCTCATTTTCCGTAAAAAATTTAACTCCTGAAAATAATTTATTTAATTGATTTTTTTCTAAGGAAAATTTTGAATTAAACTTACCTTTAATTTCAATTTCTTCTTTTTTTTGTATATTAATTGACCCATTAGATACTAAAATACCCTCATAACTGGCATTGATAGAATTGATTAAAGTTAAGTTTTTATCTGCTATAAAATTAAAGCTTATATCTCTTATTGTAAAATCACTTGCTATCTTTGCGTCAACTTTTTTAATTGAACCGCTTGCTTTATAGTCAACCAGCTTAAAATCTTTGTTTGTGCTTATGTCAAATAATGCTTTTTCTATTTCACCACCATTTAAATTGTTTAATAGATAAGTTTTAAAATTTGATGGTTTTATGCGGATTGCAATTTTTTGAATATCGGGAGTTTTAAATTTATTGATTGCAAAAATTATTCGGTTTATCTCCATTTTTGATTGTAAAATCTTGTTTATTTTCGAATAAATCTTAATCTCTGATATAGGAATTTTAATTTCTCTATATGTAATTTTTGGGTTATTTGTAGATAAGAATAATTGAATTTTTTTTAAGTCTAATTTAATTTTAATTTTTTCTAATTCAATTTCAATTCCAGGGTCTTTTTTTTTAATTTCATTGATGATAAAATTGTTAAATTTTGAAGTTTCAAGCCCAATAAATGAAAGATAAATAATTGCTGTAATAGATACAGATATTAATATAAAAAAAAAGGAATATAGAATTTTTTTCATTATTATTTAAATAAATTACCTTCAATAAATTGATCTAAATTTCCATTCAAAACATCATCTGGGTTTGTGCTTTCAATCTTAGACCTTAAGTCTTTAACTAATCTATAAGGCTGTAAAACGTATGAGCGTATTTGGTGCCCCCAACCTATGTCAGTTTTTGAGCTAACATTTTTTTCCTCTTGAGCCTCTCTTTTTTGTAATTCATATTCATACATTCTTGCTTTAAGCATTTTATAGCAAGTTTCTTTATTCTTGTGTTGGGATCGTTGATTTTGACACTGTACAACAATTTTTGTTGGTAAGTGTGTAATTCTTACCGCGCTATCTGTAACATTAACATGTTGTCCACCTGCACCACTTGATCTGTATGTGTCGATCCTTAAATCTTTTTCATCAACTTTAATTTCAATTTCATCATCTACAGAAGGATAAATCCATACGCTTGCAAAACTTGTGTGCCTACGTGCACCGCTATCGAAAGGTGATATTCTTACCAGCCTGTGCACACCAGATTCATTTTTCATCAATCCATATAAATATTCACCTGTGACTTTAATTGTTGATGATTTTATTCCTGCTTCATCTCCTTTATGTTCACTTATAATTTCACTAATAAATGATCTTTTATCAAACCACTTCAAATACATTTTTCTTAACATTTCAGCCCAATCTTGACTTTCTGTACCTCCAGCACCGGCATGAATTTCTAAATAAATATCTAATGTGTCATTTTCTCCAGATAAAAAACAACAAACTTCAGTTTTTTTAATTATTTTAATTATTTCTTCAATTTTTTTTAAACAATCTAAGATAATTTCTTCATTAGACTCTTCTACACCTAAATTATAAATATCTTTAAGGTTTACCAGGCTTTTTATTGAAGTGTTAAACATCTCAAGTAATAAATCTAAACGTTTTTTTTCTTTAACGGTTTTTTTTACTTTAATCTTATCTTTCCAAAAATTTTCACTTGCAATTATAGAATTTAAACTTTTTAATTTAGATTCAATTTGATTGGCTTCAAAGATACCCCCTGATAGTATTTAATGCTTTTTCGGCTTGATTTATTTTAGTATCTAATATTTCCATTAATAAAACTGTCTGAATTTAATCAAACTATCATAGTTAGTCTTTTTACCTAAATTATTTTTTTTCATTCTGTTGATATCACTTAATCTAAATGATTCTACAATTGAGTCAGGATTGCTAAAATTTTCTTTTTTACCTGTACTGTAGTTTATCGCAGCAAAAAACATTTCTTTAGGAATTAAAAAGGGTTTAAAGTCATCTTTGTATAAAGCATCTTTAATAAATTTTTTAAAAACAGGCAGGGCAACCTTAGCACCTGTCTCATATTTGCCAAGAGTTTTTGGCGTATCAAATCCTATATAAACGCCAATTACGAGATTTGATGTAGAGCCTATAAACCAAGCGTCATAATTATCATTAGTTGTCCCTGTTTTTCCCGCAAGTGGAATATTTAAATCTCTAAGTTTTTTTCCTGTTCCTCTTTGAATCGTACCTTCTAGCATTGATAAAATTTGATACGCAGTTTCTTTGCTTATGACTTGCTGGTAGTTATCTTTTATTATTGGAACTGTTGTTTTGGATTCTAAGTACCTGTCACAACCTATACAGTCTCTGTTATCAGAATTAAAAATAGTTTTCCCTCTTCTATCTTGAATTCTTTCTATTAAAACAGGGTCTATTTTTTTTCCCCCATTAATAAAACTTGCGTAGGCATTAGTGAGCTGAAACAAAGTTGTTTCTGCAGAACCCAAGGAAACAGAAAGTAGTTCTGGTATCTTTTCGTAAATATTTAATTCTTGAGATAGTTGTAAAATTTTTTTCAAACCTATTTCTTGAGCTATTCTAACTGTCATTAAATTTCTTGAATATTCAATGCCCTTTCTTAATGTCGTGGGACCATAAAATTCTTTTCCGTAATTTTCAGGTTTCCAGTTTTTTAACCCAACACCTTGTTCAGCGATGAATGGTGCGTCTAAAACTATTGAATTAGGAGAAAAATTATTTTCTAGAGCTACGGCATACACAAAAGGCTTGAAAGCAGAACCAGGTTGTCTTCTTGCTTGTGTGGCTCTATTAAATTCACTAGATTCAAAACTAAATCCTCCAACTAAAGCTTTTACTTTGCCGCTATACGGATCTATCGCAACAATAGCTCCGTTAACTTTTGGGTATTGTTTTAACTCCCATTTTTTTTTTGAATTTTTACCTACAAAAATTACATCGTTAATTTTAAAAGAATTAAAAATTGTTTTTTTAATAGCCCACTTTAAAGTTGCTACTTCAATTTTTCCTTGTATTTTTTCATCTACAAGCTCAAACAAAATCTCTGATTTGTTTACGTCAATAATTCTGGCAAATTTCCAGCCCAGGCTTGTGTCTATTTTTTTTTCTTTTAATTTTTTCTTCCAGTTTTTTGAAATTTCTGTATTTAATATAGGTCCCCTCCAACCATGCCTTTTATCGTATGACTCGATACCTGATCTTAAGGCGTGCAGAGCATGTAGTTGGTAATCAACATCTAAGGCTGACTTTATCGACAGACCTTCTGCGTATAATTTATCAAAACCATAATTATCCCTAATATTTCTTCTAATTTCTTCCGTATAATAATTGGCTTCTTTTAAAAGCTTAATTTTTCTTTTTTTTAAATTAATTTCTTCTTTTTTATATTTAGTTAAATCACTATTATTTATAAAATTATTTTCATTTAAATTTTGTAAAACTAAATCTCTTCTTAATTTTGCCTCAACATAATATTTAAATGGATTGTATCTACTTGGTGCTTTTGGTAAAGCCGCCAATAAGGCGGCCTCTGAATAATTTAATTCTTTAACTGATTTATCAAAATATTCAAGACTAGCCGCAGCAATTCCGTATGTTCCTTCGCCAAGATAAATTTGATTTAAATATAGTTCTAAAATTTTTTCTTTGGTGTACGCTTTTTCAATTCTAAAGGCTAAAATTGCTTCTTTAATTTTTCTTTTTAAAGAAATTTCATTTGTTAATAAAAAATTTTTAGCCACCTGCTGTGTGATAGTAGATGCACCTTGTAGTCTTTTACCGTTAATTATGTTTTTAAAATTATTTATCGATGCTCTAATTATTCCTTTGAGATCCACGCCAGGATGATTAAAAAAATTCTTGTCTTCGGCTGATAAAAAAGAATTTACTACTATTGTAGGTATTGAGTCATAGGGTATAAATAATCTTTTTTCGATTGCATACTCTGCAATTAAGGTTCCATTCCCAGCGTAAACTCTACTCGAAACTGGTGGCTCGTAACTTTCTAGTTTTTTGTAGTCTGGAAGACCGGAGGAAAAATACCATAAAGCTGAAAACGCTAAAAAAAATAATGATAAAAAAACAACAATAACTGCTTTAACTAATAAATTAAAATGAGCAAACATGAATATAATCAACTAAAAACTTAAATTTTGGCTATCTTATGGCATGTTATTGCTCTCTTAGTTAATGAAAATAGTTTATAAATTTTGTATAGTAATACGTATGAGAAATATCAAACAAATTTTATCAAATTTAATCACTAAAGGAATCCTTTTAAAATGGAAAAAAATTTATACATCGATGCATCGCATCCAGAAGAAACTAGAATTGTTCTTAAATCAGATAATGGAATTGAAGAATACGTATACGAAGATAAAAACAAACTAAACTTTAAAAATAATATTTATCTTGGTACTGTAAGTAGAGTTGAACCCTCTTTGCAGGCTGCCTTTGTTAATTTTGGCAGATTAAAACATGGCTTCTTGGCATTTAATGACATTCAATCAGACTACTATCAAATTCCTACTGAAGATAAAGATAAACTTCAGGAGATAGAAGGCAAAATAAGAGAAGATTTAAAAAATGAAAACGTTGATGAATTAAATAACGAACCTAAATCAGAAAATGATAATAGAAAATTAGAAAAAAAAGATAATACTGATCAAACGCAGGAAGATAACATAGCCCAACCTGATGATAATGGGCAAGATGAAAATGTAAGAGAAAAGCTTAAAAATTCCTACGGTGTTAAAAGATATAAAATTCAAGAAGTAATTAAGCCTGGCCAAATTATTTTAATTCAAGTTATTAAAGAAGAAAGAGGAAATAAAGGTGCAGCACTTACAACTTTTATATCACTTGCTGGTAAGTATATGGTTTTGATGCCTAACACTGCTAAAGGTGGGGGCATATCTAGAAAAATTTTTGCATCTGCTGATAGACTAAAAATAAGAAGTATTTTAAATGAGATAGAAATTCCTAAAAGCATGGGTGTAATTGTAAGAACTGCAGGTGCCAATAAAACAAAAAATGAAATAGAAAAAGATTTTCAAAATACTATTAAAACTTGGGATCAAATTAAGAGTAAAGCACTAGATTCTGATGCACCATCATTAATCTATGAAGAAGGTGATGTGATTAAAAGAGCTTTAAGGGATATATACGATAATGACACCACAAATATCTACGTAGATGGAAGTGAAGGATACCAAAAAGCAAAATCTTTTATAAAAGAACTAATTCCCAAAAGTTCTAAATTCCTAAAAAAACATAAGGGTAAAGTTCCTTTATTTCATTCATCAGGAATTGAAAAAGAATTAAATAATATTTTTGATCCGATTGTTAAATTAAAATCTGGAGGTTATTTAGTAATAAATCCGACGGAGGCCTTAGTAGCTATAGATATAAACTCAGGTCAATCTATTAAAGCATCAAACATCGAAAAAACTGCTTTGAATACAAATTTAGAAGCCGCAGAAGAAATTGCTAAGCAACTAAAAATTAGAGATTTGTCAGGTTTAGTTGTTATAGATTTTATTGATATGATAAATTTTTTTAATAGAAGATTGGTAGAGAAAAAAATGAGAGAATCTATAAGGAAAGATAGAGCAAGAATTCAAGTTGGTAAAATAAGTATGTTTGGCTTGCTGGAGATGACAAGACAAAGACTGAGAGAAGGATCGATAAAGTGGGAAACAAACTTATCATTAGAGTCTTTTGCTTTAAAAGTAGTCAAGAAGTCGGAAATGCTTTCATTCACCGATAAAGTAAAAAGTGTTAGTGTACAAATACCAGGAAAAGTTAAACTCTATATTGATGATGTTTTAAAAAAAGAAATTAAATATTATAAAGAAAAATTTAAAATAGAGATAAAATTTATTGCGGATCCACAATTTATAATCCCAGAATATAGTATTTCTTTATTAGATAAAAATAAAAAAATTATAAATAAAATAGAAAATATAAATTTATTACAGGGTATTGAAAGTAAGTCTGAAAGCAATATTGTAAGTAAAAAAAAAAAAAAAAAAAGAAAGATAAAAAACCTAATAAAGCTACTTCTGAAAAAACAAAAAAATTAGATGCCAAAAAAAATAAAAAAAAAGTACTAAGAACTTTATGGATAAGAAGAAAGAAAAAAGCTGCTTAAATTAAGCCTTTAGAGGGACTGCTAGGATCAGCATAAAATAGCTTCTGCATCCTACCTGCTAAAAAAGCTTGTCGTCCAGAGATAACCGAATATTTAAAAGATTCAGCCATTAAAATTGAATTTTTTGCTTTCGCTATAGCACTATTAACAAGAACTGCATCGCAACCCATTTCCATAGCTATTGTAGAATCTGAAGGAGTTCCAATTCCTGCGTCAACTATTATTGGCACTTTTGAGTTTTTAATTATAATAGATAAGTTAATTTTATTTTGAATTCCCAGCCCAGAACCTATTGGTGATGCTAATGGCATTATTGCAGATGCCCCTAAAAATTCTAACTCTTTAGCCAACAATGGATCGTCTGAACAGTAAACCAAAACTTCAAACCCCTCTTTAACTAAAATTTTTGTAGCTTTTAAAGTTTCAATCATATCTGGATACAAAGTTTTTTTATCACCCAGAACTTCAAGTTTCACCATTCTCCAGCCACCCATTTCTCGTGCAAGCCTTAATGTTCTTAGTGCCTCCTCTGAATTATAGCATCCCGCAGTATTAGGAAGGTATTTAATCTTTTTAGGATCTAGGTAATCGGTAAGTAATGGTTTTTTTTTATCTATAATATTAATTCTTCTAACTGCTACAGTAACCATATCTGCACCAGAAGCTTTAACAGCCTGGGCAGTTTCTTTGAAACTTCTATATTTACCTGTTCCAACTATTAATCTAGATTTTAGAACTTGATTGCTAACTTTAAATAAATCTTTTTTCATTGATATTAACCACCTCCAATAAAATGAACTATTTCAATTTTATCCATATTTTTTATATAAACTATTTTATATTTATTACGATTTACAATTTTACCATTTAATTCGACGGCTATTTTTTTTCCATCTATCTTATATTTTTTTAATAAAGTAAGTATTGTATGTTTGCTCTTTAGTTCTAGTTTACGTCCATTTAATTGTATTTTTGCCATAATTAAGATATTTAATATACTTACATTCAAAAAAATGAAGCACAAAATTATTATTATTAATGGTCCAAATCTTAATCTTTTAGGCGAGAGAGAGAAAGAAAAATATGGAAATGTAACTCTCAAACAAGTAGAAAAAGAATGCAAAAACTTCGGCAAAAAAAATAATATTCAAGTTACTTTCAAACAATCAAATATTGAAGGTAAAATTATTGACTTTATTCAAGAATCAAGAAAAAAATTTGATGGATTGATTATTAACGCAGCAGGTTACACACACACATCGGTAGCAATAAGAGATGCTTTAATGATATTAAAAATACCAATTGTTGAGTTACATATAACAAATATTTACAATAGAGAAAAATTCAGGCATAAATCCTTATTAAGTAAAGCTGCAAAAAGTGTTATTTGTGGATTTGGTACAAAAGGGTATGTTCTTGCATTAAAAGGATTAAGAGAAATTATCAAAAATGAAAATAGATAAAAAATTAATTAAAGAACTTGTGGATAATTTAGATGAATTTAAATTATCTGAATTAGAATATCAGAATGGAGATACAAAGATTAAAGTTTCTAAATGGACTGATCTTTCAAGTTCGAATAAAGGATCAGAAGTTGTAACTTCAAATAAACAAATAACATCAAACGTTGAAGAAGATGGAGTGCATGTAAAATCTCCTATTATCGGAACAGTTTATCTAGCTGCAGAGCCAGGAGCTAAAAAATTTATTCAAGTTGGTGATAAAATAAAAAAAGGTCAAACCATAATGATAGTTGAGGCAATGAAAACGATGAATCATATCCCTGCTACAAGTGATGGGACTGTAAAAAATATATTAGTAAAAGATGGTCAGCCCGTTGAATTTGGCCAGGCTTTAATTGTTTTAAAATAAATTTAATGTTTAAAAAAGTTTTGATTGCTAACAGAGGTGAAATCGCTGTTAGAATAATAAGAGCATGCAAAGAATGGGGCATTAAAACAGTAGCCGTTCATTCTGATGTTGATTCTGAATCTATGCATGTTAGGCTTGCTGATGAAAGTGTATGTATAGGATCTCACCAACCACAAAATAGCTATTTAAATATTTCATCTTTAATGTCGGCAGTTGATTTGACTGGGGCTGAAGCAATCCATCCTGGTTATGGTTTTTTGTCTGAAAATTCAAAATTTGCAGAAATTGTGGCTAAACACGGAATTAAGTTTATAGGACCAAGTTCTAAACTTATTGGTGAAATGGGTGACAAGATTCAAGCTAAGAGAATAGCAAAAAAATACGGGCTACCTATTATTGAAGGTTCTGAAGGTGGCATTAAATCTTTTGAAGAAGCCAAATCTGTTTGCAAAGAAATAGGCTATCCAATATTAATTAAGGCATCTGCTGGGGGTGGTGGAAAAGGTATGAAAATAGTTGAGGAAGAAAGTAAGCTTGAAAACCTTTTTCTAACCGCCAAAACAGAAGCTAAAAAATATTTTGGTAATGATGAGCTATATATTGAAAAATATTTTAAAAACCCTAGGCATATAGAAGTTCAAATAATGTCTGGTAAAAACAGAACGGTTCATTTAGGTGAAAGGGATTGCTCTGTTCAAAGAAGACACCAAAAATTAATAGAAGAAACTCCTAGCCCGGTTTTAACACAAGAACAGAGAAAAGATTTACTTGATAAAACAGTAAAAATGGTCGAACAAATTGGATATGAAGGTGCTGGAACTGTTGAATTTATCTATGAAAATGGAAAGTTTTATTTTTTAGAGATGAATACAAGGATACAAGTTGAACATCCTGTCACTGAAGTTCAAACTGGAATAGATATAGTTAAAGAACAACTTTGGATAGCATTTTCAGGGGAAACAGCTTTAAAACAAAATGATATAGATCCTAGAGGTCATTCTATTGAGTGTAGGATAAACGCAGAAAATCCAGCTTTAGATTTTCAGCCTAGCCCAGGAATAATAACTGTTTGTCATCAGCCATCAGGATTTAGAACTAGAGTTGATGGATCAATTTTTCAAGGCTGTAAAGTAACTCCTTACTATGACAGCCTGATAGCTAAAGTAATATGTAAAGGTAGAAATAGAACTGAAGCAATTCAACGAACATTGAGATCTCTAGATGAATTTGTCTTAGAGGGTATAACCACTACAATAGATTTACATAAAAAAATTCTTAGGCATGAAAAATTTATTAATTCAGATTTTGATACTAACTGGCTTTCAAAAGAAAAATTCTTTTAAACATTTTCACAACTAACAAGCCAAAAATCATATACAGGGTGGTCTAAAGGTCTCAAAGTTGTGGTAGAAGAAAAAGTCCATCCATTAAAAACAAAAATTTGATCATTTCTGTTCTCTGAAAGATCTTTAACTTGAATATAAGCTGCGTGACCTGGTTCAGTTATGGATTTAGTGCTTCCACACTGCAAGGCTTTTATTTCAAGTAAACCAAATTTTTTTGTTTCTCCAAGTAAAATAGTGATGTCAGAAGTTTTTGCGGTAATTTTGTCTAAAGCTATAATGTTGACTCTTGTCTCTTTGGTTTTAGTAACAATATTTTTTTTTTCAGAATTAGAGTCTGAGTTTTCAATAATGACCGGAGGAAAAGTACGTGACTTCTCATCGGCCAATGTAGCAGTAAAATAATTTAATAAAAGTAAAAGAAATATAAGTTTAATTTTCCCAGGTATCATATTTTTTTTTAGCTTTGTTTAGTTTTGATATAAAGCTTGGCTTGTAGGAATTAGCACTTCCAGTTTGATTCTCAAGATGGTTTTTTTGCCATAAGTATTTTTTCTTTTTGTCTTTGAGAGGTGGTTCATTTATTGTATGATGCATCCACAAAAACCATTCTGAGGTTATTTTTGATGCTTCAATTTTATCTACGTAAACTACCCATCTTTCATTTTTTTTGTTTTTATAATATCTATTGCCATAAGAATCTTTTCCAACAAATTTTCCAAAAAATAATGTTTTTAAGTACGTTCCAAAAGTTTGTTTGTGCCACCAAGTAAATATTTGTTTTGGGTTTATCATTTTTTAAATCCACACACTCTACGGGTGTATATTAATTTCTAGACACATACTATATTTGATATATATCTTCAATTACATTGATTCCAAAATATTTATAATGAAAAAATTTATAGTAGAAACATATTACACTTGTACTTTTAAAACTGTGCATGCTCTTGAGGAGTTAAATGACGTAGAATTGTCCAAAATTGACAGTAGGAAAGATGGGGAAGTTGAAGTTATAGACGTTAAACTTAACAACAGAAAAACAAAAAAAATAGGTGGTAAAATCAAGTCAGGTGATGAAGAAGTTAAAAAATCAGAAGATGTCTCAAAATTAATCTCCGACCAAATAATAAATACTCAAAAAACTCCTGCTAATAATATTAGTCTAAATAATCAAATTAAAGGTCAAGTGGAAAAAAGATTTAAAATGCCTGATAGAAGAAAAGGTTATATTCAGAAAGCGCAAATTGGTAATCACAAAGTTTACTTACATACAGGTGAATACAATGATGGAAAAATTGGCGAAATTTTTATAGACACTAACAAGGAAGGGGAGTTGGTTAAAGCTATGATGAACAATTTTGCTATTGCTATATCTTTAGGCTTGCAATACGGCGTTCCCTTAGATGAATACGTTGATGCATTTATTGATACTAAATTTGAACCATCGGGAAATGTTGATGGCAATGACAGAATTTTAAGTGCTACCTCTATACTTGATTATGTTTTTAGAGAACTTGCTATATCGTATTTAGGTAGAGAAGAACTAGCTCATACACCATCCATTGCTAGTACAGCGGATGTAAGTGATGGTGATACAGACGATAAATTTTTAAAGATAGTAAAAAATATTACTTCCAAAGGCTTTGTTAGAAGTAATTACGAAGAAAAACTTGTAGACTTAAGTGATATTAGAATTAATTTAAAAACTAAGAACTAATTTTTTTATCTATTTTTAAACCAAGTTCTTTCAATTGTTTCTCATTTACTTCCGATGGAGCTCCCATTAATAAATCCTGTGCATTTTGATTTAAAGGGAAAAGTGTTACCTCTCTAATATTTTTTTCATTTGCTAGTAACATAACTATTCTATCTATACCTGGGGCTATTCCGCCATGTGGAGGAGCGCCATAACTAAGCGCATTAATCATGCCTCCAAATTTTTCCTCAACTTGCTTTTTATCATATCCAGCGATTGAAAATAATTTATACATCAATTCTGGACTATGATTTCTAATAGCTCCAGATGACAATTCTATACCGTTACACACGATATCATATTGATATGCTTTAATTTCTAAAGGTTTATCAAAATTAATTTTTTTAATATCGCCTTGAGGCATTGAAAAGGGATTATGGCTAAATTGAATTTTTTTTGTTAATTCGTCTACTTCAAACATAGGGTAATCAATTACCCAACAAAATGCAAATTTACTTTGGTCTATAAGATTTAAATCGATTGCAATTTTATCTCTTGCTAATGCAGAAATTTTTTCAACATCGTTTAGTTTTCCACATGCAAAAAAAATACTATCACCAATTTCTGCTGATGTGATGTGCATTATTTCTTTTAAAGCATCTTCCTTAAAAAATTTCCCCACAGGACCTTTAGCTGAAATTTCTTTATTACCTTCTATGGTAAAATAAGCGAGACCTGATGCGCCTTGTTCTTTAGCCCACTTGTCTATGTTGTCAAAAAAACTTCTTGGCTTATCTTTAGTGTTCTTGGTTACAATACATCTTACTTTTGATCCAGATTTAACTAGTTTTTTGAAAATTTCAAAAGAAACATCTTCTCTTGTAAAAATATTTGTTAAGTCGTGTATTAGTAATGGATTTCTTAAATCTGGTTTATCTGAACCATATTTAAGCATAGCATCTTCATAAGAAATTCTAGGAAATATTTCGTGCATTAATTCTTTTGTTGAAAATTTTTTAAATAAACTAATAATTAATTTTTCAACAACTGCAAATATATCTTCCTGCTCTACAAAAGACATTTCTATGTCTAGTTGGTAAAACTCACCAGGACTTCGGTCTGCTCTTGCGTCTTCATCTCTGAAGCATGGTGCAATTTGAAAGTATTTATCAAATCCTGACACCATGATTAATTGTTTAAATTGTTGAGGTGCCTGAGGTAATGCATAAAATTTACCTGGGTTTAATCTGCTTGGAACTAAAAAGTCTCTCGCCCCTTCTGGACTCGATGATGTTAAAATTGGAGTTTGAAATTCTAAAAAATCTAATTTTGACATTTCGCTTCTAATAAATGAAATTACTTTAGATCTTAGAATAATATTTTTATGCATTTGACTTCGCCTAAGATCTAAAAATCTATATTTTAGCCTAATGTCTTCAGGATAATCTTGTTCACCAAATACAGGCATGGGGAGTTCTTTTGCTTCTGATAAAACATCAATACTTTCAATATTTATCTCAATCTTTCCTGTTTTTAGATCTTTGTTCTCTGTTCCTTTTTCTCTATCTACAATTTCACCTGTAACACTTATTACAGACTCAGATTTAAGATTTTCTAATAACTTAAAATATTTATTATTATTTTCAATAACACATTGGGTTATTCCAAAATTATCTCGTAAATCAATAAAGAGAAGATTTCCATGATCTCTTTTTCGATGAAGCCATCCAGATAAAAGAACTTTTTTTCCAGAATCTGATTCTGTTAATTCCGAACAATTGTGTGATCGATATTTATTCATTATTTATTTAATACTTTTTTTATTAGATTAATATTTATAGATTTTCCAGTAGATAAAGAAAGAGAATCTACTTTATCAATTAAATCAAATATATCTTCGTATGATCTATGGATATTTTTAAGAATATACTCTAGTAATTTAGCTTCTATTTTAACCTGTTTATCTGAAAAGTTCTTGGTTAAAATTACTCTAATAAGATCATCTGTAGGTAATTCGATTCCTATATCTATAAAGCTGTCAAATCTTGATCTTAAATCATTAAGAGTAACTGGCGATATTTTAATAGGCAATAAAGAGTTAACAATTACATACTGGTTAATCTGATAACTCTGATTCAAGATTGAATAAAATAATTTATTCTCAATATTATTTTTATAATCATCAATAATTAAGCACTCTTTTAGTTTTATCAAAGATAAAGAATTGTTATTTAATTCTGAGGCTTTAATAAAAAAGGAATTAATCTTTTTTTTAAAAATATTTGCTAAATGAGTTTTTCCACACCCAGTTGGGCCAAAAATATTTACATATCTGCTTGTCCAATTTGGCCAGCTTTCAATTAATTTATAAGCACTAAAGTTATTTGTCGAAACATAAAAGTCTTCTTCAAAATAGTTTGTTTTGAAAGGGAATTTGAAAGTTAGCTGACTCATTTATTTAATTCTTAATTTCCAAACATTATCAATAATTTGTACGTTTATTTTTTGCTCTGAGAGTTTTTGTTTAATTTTATTTATTTTTCCTCGATATTTAATCCTTACTTTCGTATATTTATTTGTCATTTCTAAAACCGAATAATTCTCAATAATATCTATATTATTGAGAACAGATTTAATCTTTAAGTAATCATTATTTTTGTTAACTATTAAAAAAAAGTCTAGAAAAGATGGTGTATTTACATCAATCAAATTTTGCTCTTTCCAAATTTGATTAATTTCTTTTTTTAGAATAGTAATAGCCTCTTCGTATGATCTCTTTGTGTCTTGTGGGTAAAAATTTAATTCAACATTTCTATCAATTTTTTTATTTTTAATTGAAGTTTTAATGAATGCTTTAAATTTATCCTCTGTAAAATATATTATTAATAGAACATAATTTTCAATATTATCAAAAGAATCTATATTTGTGATATTAATTAAATTTATGTTATTTTTATTTTTATTAATATATTCCAGATCTTCAATATTTTCTAAAGCAAGATTGTAGTCAATCAACTCATCACTTTTGTTAATTTTTGTCTCTTTTGATTTAATCCAATTTTTATAAAAAAAATTTTCCTCGTATAGAAATACGTCTTTGTCTTTAATAAATATTGGTAGTACAGTTAAAGATATATTTGAAATATCGGCATACGATATCTTTTTTTTTGCAATAAAATTATTTACTTTTTTTGAGTCAAATTTAATATTAAGTGTTAAAAAAGTTTCATCATTGCTATTTTTTTTATTTTCAGTAATTTGATATGTTAAAACTAAGTCTTTGATAGTTTTAATTTCAGTTTTATATAAATTTTGTGCATCATTTTTTAGAAGCGTTTTATTGATAAAAACAATGAAAGCTTTTTTAAAAGCTAATTCGATTAATTTCTTATTTGTAAAACTATTGTTTATTTTGCCCTTTACTTCAATGTTGTTAACATCGTAAATTAAATTGTTTGAATAAACATTTTCAGTTTTTGTGGTAAATAGTAGTATAAGAAAAATACAAATTAATTTGTTCATTTTAAGTAGTTACCATTTTATTCATGCAAAAAACAAAAAATACATATAAAAAAAGTGGTGTTAATATAAATCTAGCGGATAGTTTTGTTAAATATGTCGCAAAAATATCAAAAAAAAACAAATCCGTAAATACAGATAATATTGGAGCATTTGGGTCTACTTTTGATATTAGTAAAATAAAAATTAAAGACCCTCTAATAGTCTCGAGCACTGATGGAGTTGGCACAAAATTAGACTTAGCAAACAGATTTGGTAAATTTGACACTATAGGAATTGATTTAGTTGCTATGTGCGTTAACGATCTAATCGTACAAGGTGCAAAGCCTTTATTTTTTTTAGATTATATCGCCGTTGGAAAACTAAAATTAGCTAAGATGAAAAAAATTTTAAATGGGATTGTCAAGGGATGTAACATATCTTTGTGTAGTCTTGTGGGTGGTGAGACTGCTGAAATGCCAGGTATATACGAAAATGATAAATTTGATCTAGCTGGATTCTCAGTAGGAATTGTTTCTAAAAAAAAGATGCTTCACAAGAAAAAAGTTAAAAATGGAAATATTGTCTTAGCTATTCCATCTAGCGGTGTTCATTCAAATGGTTATTCGCTTATAAGGTCTATTTTAAAAGATAAAAAAATTACAAATAAATTAAAAGCTATCTTATTAACTCCAACAAAAATCTACACCAAGGAAATTCTTAATTTAACTAAAAATAATCTAATTAACTCTGCTGCTCACATTACCGGGGGTGGTTTAATTGATAATATTACTAGGTCAATACCTGATAATCTTTGCTTGAATATTGATCTCTCTAAAATTAAAACAAAATATATTTTTAAATGGATAAAATCAAACAACATAAGTGACGAAGAAATGCTTAAAACTTTTAATTGTGGTGTTGGTTTTTGTTTGATAGTAAAAAAAATAAATATTAAAAAAATAAAAAAATTTTTTCCCAAAGACTATATGCCTTATGAAATTGGCTTTATCTCTAAAGAGAGAAGAAAAACGAATGTTTATAATAAAGTCAAATGGGAAAAATAAAAGCTTGTGTTTTTATCTCAGGAAATGGCACCAACCTAAAAGTATTAATAAAAAGCTCAAGAGAATATAACTTTCCAATTAATATTGCTTGCGTTATTAGCAACACTAAAAAAGCAAAGGGACTGAATTTTGCAAAAATGCATAAAATTCCATATTATATTTTAAATTTAAACAACCAATTGAACCGACAGTCAATTTTACAAAAATTAAAAGAAAGAAATATTTCTTTAATTTGTCTTGCAGGATACATGAAAATTTTAAAAAAAAATTTTATAAATAAATATAATGGTAAAATAATTAATATTCATCCGTCTCTTCTTCCTAAATATAAAGGCTTGAATACATTCAAAAGAGTTTTAAAATCCAAAGAAAAAATCACGGGGTGCACCGTCCATCATGTAAATGCCAAAATAGATGCTGGACTGAAAATCTTACAAAAAAAAATTTCTATTAAAATAACTGATGATGAACAGACATTAAAAAGAAAGGTTCAACAGGCAGAATACAAGGCTTATCCAGAGGCTGTTATTAAATTATTTAGATAAATCAATCTTTAAAAAAAAAATCGATTTCTATTTTAGCATTTTCTACAGAGTCAGAGCCGTGGACAGAATTTTTATCTATGGATATGCCGTATAATCTTCTTATCGTATCTGGTTCTGCATCTTTTGGATTTGTTGCTCCCATTAATTTTCTGTTTAAAGTTACAGCATTTTCACCCTCTAAAACCATTACTAGTATGGGTCCTGACGCGAGGTAGGCACACAAATCGCTGTAAAATGGTTTTGATTGGTGTACTTTATAAAATTCTGATGCTTCTTCCTTGGAAATATGTATTTTTTTATTTTTTACTATCTTTAGATTTTTTTTTTCAAAAATTTTTTTTATATCTTCTGTAAGATTTCTTTCAACAGCATCTGGTTTAATAATTGATAGTGTTTGTTCTATATTACTCATAATTTTCTTCTATTAGTTTGTTTAATAATCTTACCCCAAAACCTGTTGCGCCTCCTGAATTTAAAGCGCCACCATATTTTGAAAAAGCCATACCTGCAATGTCTAAATGTGCCCATGAAGTCTTATTTAAAATAAATCTTTGTAGAAATTGAGCTGCAGTTGTTGATCCCGCTCCACCAACATAGTTTATATTTTGCATATCAGCATTTTTAGAATTCATAAGTTTATCGTAATTTTTGTGAAGAGGCATTCTCCATAGTTTTTCTTCAACTTTTTCACCGGCAGCTAAAATTTGTTTAGACAGTTTATCATCGTTTGAAAAGAGACCGGCGTATTCGGATCCCAGTGATACTATAATTGCCCCCGTTAAGGTCGCTAAATCGATGATGAATTTAGGTTTAAATTTTTTTTCAGTAAATGTTAAAGCATCAGCTAAAACTAATCGACCTTCTGCATCTGTGTTTAATACTTCTATAGTTTTTCCACTATAAGATTTAACAATGTCCCCTGGTCTCTGAGCGTCTCCACTTACCATGTTTTCTACAAGCCCTACAACACCGACTGCATTAATTTTTGCTTTCCTTAATGCTAAGTTCTTCATTAAACCTACTACAGCAGCAGAGCCTGCCATATCATAGGTCATGTCTTCCATAAATCTTGCTGGTTTTAATGAATATCCACCAGTATCAAAAGTAACTCCTTTTCCAACAAATGCCAGAGGCTTAGAATTATTTTTGGCTCCATTCCATTCCATTGTTACAAGATAGGATCCTCTGATACTTCCCATCCCTACCCCAAGTAAAGCATTCATACCCAATTTTTTTAGTTTTTTTTCATCATATATATTTACTTTTAAACCATCTCTTCTAAGAGAATTTAACCTTTTTGCATATTCATCTGGATGTAGGATGTTCCCTGGCTCAGAGACTAAATCTCTTGCATAAAATATTCCTTCTTCTAAAGCTTTAAATTTTGATTGATTTTGAGCTGATGGTTTATTTTTACTTCCCAATACATTTATAGAAATAAGTCTTGTTTCTTTTTTGGTTTTATATTTATTGAATTCATAAGATTTTAATTTTAATCCATGAAGAAAATAACCTATAAAATTTTCATATTTACTAATTATGCTTTCAGAATTTATAAAGTACTCACTATTTTTTCCGTAATTTATACGTTTATAAAATTCAGAGCCTAAATTTTCAATGTCAAAGCTCTTCAAATCTTTTTTGATAGAAATTAAAACTATTTTTTTTTTTGAATTGACCTCATAAACAAGCACATTTTTTTTTAAATCACTGGTTTTCAACAGGTCACCTATGTAAGAAAACTCTGAATTGGATAGATATTTTTTTAAACCATTAGAGCTGAATTTTTCATCGGCAAATAAGACAAGATTACTTAAAGATTTGCCACTTACTTTGTTTAAATAGTTAATTTTAATAGACATAAATTTTTAAATACACTCTATATGAGTTGAATGCTATATATGTCCAAATATATAAGATTTCAATGGAAAAATTAATCATTTAGCCTACTCAGATTGAGTTTTATTGAAAGTTGCTTTAGATATACATCGTATTTTACATGCTTAAAAACAAAATTTACAACTACCTGGCAACTGAAATTTTTAAAAATTTTATAACAATTCTGTTTACATTTACTGCAATTGCATGGACGGTTAGAGCTGTAAATTTTCTGGATTTAATGATTGAGGATGGTTACACAGCAAATGTTTACTTCCAATACTCAATATTAAATATTTTTACGATTATTAGTCGATTTGTACCATTGTCTTTTTTACTATCTATAATTATTTCAATTACGAAATTCGAGAGACAGCAAGAGTTACTTATTTTGTGGACAACGGGAACTAACAAAATAAAAGTTTCAAATATTTTTTTTTTAATAGGTCTCACAGTTGCTTTGTTGCAAATTATATTAGGTTTAATTATAAATCCTCTTACATTAAATAAATCAAGATCACTGCTGAGAGGAACAGATACTAAACAGATAAACTCTATATTCAAATCTAATGATTTTAATGATACATTTAAAGGAGTTACTTTTCATATTGATAAAAAAAATACAAATAATGAATTAATTAATATTTTCATTAAAGATAGCAATGGAAGTCTAAATACAGTTGTGGGTGAAATAAACAATTCCACAAATACAACAATTTTTTCAGAAAAAGGAATTATTGTAAAAAATAAATTAATTTTGATTAATGGTATTGTCCAAACTTTAAACAAAGATAATAAAATTAAAAATATTAATTTCGAAAAAACTGAATTAAGTATTGCTAATTTTGATGCTAGAACAATAGTACAACCAAAAATACAAGAAATTTCAAGTTATAAACTTCTTACTTGTGTTAAAGATAAATTTTCAAAAAATTGTGCTTTTAATGATAATAAGAAAATTGTTATAGAAACTTTGTCTCGCCGAATAGGTATGCCCTTATATATTCCACTGATCTCGGTAATAGCTTCTTTTTTACTTTTTCAAAAAAAAGAGAGAAAATATAATTTTTTAAAAAAATATATTATCTTTTTTATCGCATTTACTATCTTAGTTGCTGCAGAAATTCTTTTAAGATTTACAGGATTCTCATTGACAAATTTTATGCTGTATTTTTTTTCACCATTAGTTTTATTGGTAATATTATATTCTATTCTGCTTAAAAAAATGATTTCAGAAAGAATTACTCGATGAATAAAATAATTAATCAATATCTAATTGCTAATTACTTTAAAATTATATTTAACACTATTTTAATTTTTTTTTCTCTTGGTGTTATTTTAAATTTATTTGAAGAAATAGAATTTCTTAAAAATTTAAACGGACCAATAAGTCTTCCATTAATTTTATCATTATCTTACGTGCCACCTTTAGTTGTAGATCTTTTTCCGTTTATAATTTTCCTGTCTTCCATGTTTTATTTTGTACAAATAAAGTCAAACCGAGATCTACTTTCAATAAAAGTTTTTGGTTATTCAAATATAAGAATTACTCTTATATTAGCTTTATTCGCCTTTCTAATTGGTTGTTTAACACTAATCGTTGTTAGTCCAATTACCTCAACACTTGTTAAATACTATGAAAATGAAAGAGCAAGACATTCGGTAGATTTAGATCATTTAATCTCGGTTAACAAAAATGGTGTTTGGATAAAAGAAATTGACGAGAATGGTTATAAAATTATTAATGCAGAAAAATTAGAGGGCGATCTTTTACAATCTATTTCTATCTACATTTTCGATGATGACAATAATGTTATTAAACGTATTGAGTCTGAGTCTGCCATGATTGATACAAATCCATGGAAAATGAAAAATGTTTTTGTTTATGATTTATTAGATAATAAAAAGAATAAGTTTGAAAATTATATTTTTGAAACTGATAAAACTTCTGGCAAAATAAATTCTTTATACAGAAATTTAAGCACTTTATCATTTATTAACTTAATTAGTGATTACAAAAAATTAAGCAAAATTGGATATTCAGAAAAATTACTAAACGAACAGATTCATAAATTTGTTTCTCTACCCTTTTTTTTATTTTTAATGGTTGTTTTGGCTTCTATTTTTTCAATAGGGACGGTAAAATCTAAACAAAATTATTATTATATAATATTGTCAATACTAGTTTCTGTTATCATTTATTATTTTAAAGATTTATCTATTGCACTTGGTCAAACAGAGAAAATTAGCTTAGAATTATCTATTTGGATGCCAATAATAGTTATAAGTTTATTTTGTTCAATTGGAGTTATTCAAATCAATGAAAAATAATTTTTTTTGTATTTTATTCTTTTTTTTTATTTTTTTAGAATTAAATCTTAACGCACAGGAGCTAGAGATTAATGCGGATAAAGTTCAATTTGATAATATAAAAAAAATATCAGTATTTGAGGGTAACGTAAATTCCAGTGATAAAAAAGGTAACAAATTATTTTCTGAGTCTGCAAAATTTTATAAAGCTGACGATTTAATTAAAACTATAGGAAAAACAAAAATTATAACTTCTGGTGGGTTTGAAGTTGTTAGTGCTAACGTAACATTTGATAATAAAAAAAAAAAAATAAATTCTAATTATAAGACTCAAATTAAAGATTTAGACGGTAATACAATTTTTGTTGATATGTTCAGCTATTCCATTTCTACAAATATTTTCTTTTCAAAAGGAAATATTTCAGTACAGGATATTAATAATAATAAATATAATTTTTCAGAGATCTATATTGATGAAAATAAGAAAAAAATTATTGGGTCAGATGTAAAAGCACTTTTAAATCAAAGTGACATTGGTTTTGATAAGAAAAATGAACCTAGGTTTTTTGCAAACACCATGATCTTAACAGATAACGTAAATACATTAGACAAAGGAGTTTTTACTTATTGTAAAAATAGAAAAAACGATAAATGCCCCCCGTGGGTTTTACAATCAAAAAAAATTAATCATGATTTAGCGAAAAAAACTATTTATTATGAAGATGTAGTTTTAAAAATTTATGATTTTCCAATTTTCTATTCACCAATATTTTCACATCCTGATCCGACGGTTAAAAGAAGATCAGGTCTTTTAGCTCCAACTTTAGCTAATAGCACTGGTTTGGGAAGTGGTATTGAACTGCCTTATTTCTGGAATTTAGGTAAAGATAAAGATCTTACTCTAACTCCTAAACTATACACTAATACAAACCCACTTATGCTTGCAGAATATAGGCAAGATTTTAAAAACTCTTTTCTAATTTTGGATGCTGGCTACACAAAAGGTTATAGAAAGACTAGTAATATAAAAACAAGCGGTGGTCGTGCACATTTATTTGCAAACTTCACTAAGAATCTAATAAATGAAAAAGAAAAAAAAAGTAATTTAGAAATAAATTTGCAAAAAGTTTCGAACGATACTTATTTTAAAGTTCATGATATTAACACTTCTTTAGTTGAAAAAACTAAAAATGTTTTAGAAAGTTCACTTGATCTTTCCTATGAGAATAAAGATTTCTATTTTAATTTTTTCCCTAGTGTCTATGAAGATATAAATAAGGAAGGTAGCAAAAGATATGAATATTTATTACCTGCATCGATTGAAAAAAATATTTATACAAGTGAAAAATATGGTTTGACTGACTTAGTTTCGAATTTAAACATTAAAAATTATGACACAAATAGACAAACAAATTTTTTTGTAAATGATATAAACTGGAAGTCAAAAAATTGGCTCAGTAAATTTGGATTTCAAAATCACTTAGAAGGTAAGATTAAAGCTGTAAATTATGAGGCTAATAACACAAGTGAATATAAAAATGAAAGTACAAATTCAGAGTTAAGTTCTGCGTTAGGATATTTTGCTAAATTAGCCTTGTACAAAAATAATCCTAACAATAATAGTTTTCATACTTTAACACCTAAATTTCTTTTAAGATATGCACCTGGGCACATGAGAGATGTTGAAGGTGGAAAACTTAGCTATGGAAATTTATTTAACTTAAATAAAATTAATGAATTGGATGTAATAGAAAGTGGTTTAAGTGCATCAATAGGATTTGAATATAAAAAAAATAATAAAGATAGCGAAATTTACTCATTAGCTTTAGGTCAGGTAATAAGTGAAAAAGAAAATATGGATATTCCATCAAGCACCTCATTAGACCAAAAATTTTCAGATATAGTTGGTGTGGCTACATATAATATTACAGAAAAAGTTGATTTAAATTATAACTTTTCTATAGACCAGGGTTATAGAAATTTTAACTATAATGAAATTGGTTCTACTTTTAAGCTAGATAATGCTAAATTTAATGTAAGTTACCTAATGGAAAAAAAACACATTGGTAGCAAAGAATTTATTCAATCTGGAATAGATTATAAACTTAATAACTTTACGGAATTAAATTTTTCCACGAAACGAAATCTTTTAACTAGTTCCGCTGAATTTTATAATTTATCATATAATTATTTTAATGATTGCTTAAAAGCAGGCATTGCATACAGAAGAGAATTTTATACTGATAGAGATGTTGAACCGAAAAATACTTTAATGTTTACAATATCTATAGTGCCCTTTGCTCAAATAAATACACCAACATTGCTCAAATAATGCTTAAAATTTTAAAGAGTTTAATAATTATTTTTTTTTTAAATACTCTTATATTTTCTACTCTAAGGTCTGAGATAAAGATTAAGATTGTAGCTAAAGTAGGTAATTTACTTGTAACAACTTTAGATGTTCAAAATGAAATAGTGACAAATTTAGTCATAAATAAACAAGAAATTACACAAGAAAATATTAATTCAAGAAAACAAGGGGCAATAACAAATTTGGTAGGTAAGGCGGTTAAAAGAAATGAGATAGAAAAGTATAAAGTAGATAAATATAATAACGTTGATTTAAAGAATTACACACTAGATGTTGCAAAAAATTTAGGTACAAACTTAGAGGGGTTAAAAGCAATATTTAAGAAATATAGTATAAGCTACAACTCATTTGTTGAAAATTATAAAACAGATCTTCTCTGGAATACATTAATTTTCGATATTTATAAAAATCAAACAAATGTAAATATTATTGAAGTAGAATATGAGCTTGCGCAAAGAGTAGGATCTGCGAATATTGAATACAATATTTCTGAAATTGAAATTTCTAAATCTCAATATAACGAAGATACACTTAATAAAATTTTGACAGTTATAAAAAATGAGGGATTTGAGAGTGCTGCAAAAAAATATAGCATATCATCTACAGCTGCTAACGGGGGCTCTGTAGGATGGGTTTCAAAAAATTCTTTATCAAAAAAATATCTAGATATAATTAAAAATATTAATATTAAAGAAATAGCTCCTCCTTTAATTAACAAAGACACAGTTTCAATCTTAAGAATAAATGATCTAAAGAAAAAAAAAGGAAAAATAGATGAAAAAAAATTAAAAGAACAAATCTTGCGTAAGAAGACAAGGGAAAAATTAAATTTATTTTCAAGATCTCATTTCACTAATTTAAAAAATTCGATACAGATAGACTTTCAATGAGTCAATTGATTGCGATAGTTTCTGGAGAACCAAATAGTATTAATTCAGAAATTATAGGTAAAACCTGGAAACGACTTAAAATTAAAAAAAATTTATTTATTATCGGTAATTATTTTCTTTTGAAAAAACAATTAAATAAAATTAATTTTAAAATTAGAATTTCAAAAATTAATTCTATTAATGAAATTAAAAATAAAGATATTCTTTATGTTCTAGATGTCCCTTTAAAATTTAAGTCTCCCTTTAAGATTAGCTTAACTGAATCTAGAAAATATGTGATTAAAAGTTTAGATATTGCTCATATTTTAGCAGTTAAAAAAAAAATTAAGGGCTTCATTAACGCTCCGATAAACAAAAAGATATTTAATAATAAGTATTTAGGAGTTACAGAATATTTGGCTTTTAAAAATAATGTTAAAGGCAAAGAGCTTATGATAATTTACAACAAAAGATTATCAGTTGTGCCACTAACAACGCATTTAGAAATAAAGAATGTTACTAAAAAAATTAAAATTAATTTAATAAAGAATAAAGTACTAGTTTTACGTAAATATTATAATAACATCTTTAAAAAAGAACCAAGAATTGCTATTTTAGGCCTAAACCCACATAACAGTGAAAATCGTAAAAATTCAGTTGAAAAACAATTTATAAAACCTTCGGTAAAAATACTAAAAAAATTAAAAGTTAATATACTTGGTCCTTTTCCAGCTGATACAGCTTTTAGTGTCCAAAAAAGAATAGACTTCGATGTTATTGTAGGGATGTACCACGATCAAGTCCTGGCACCTTTTAAGGCTTTATACAACTATGATGCCATTAATATAACTTTAGGACTAAAATATTTAAGAGTTTCACCTGACCATGGTACAGCATTAGACATCGTGGGATTAAACAAGGCGAATCCACAAAGTATGCTAAGTGCGGTTCATTTTTTAAAAAAGATAAATGATTAAGCCTAAAAAATCTCTAGGGCAAAATTTTTTAATTGATAATAATATTATTGATAAAATAGTAAAATTAAGTGACGTAAAGAACAACCATATTATTGAAATTGGTCCTGGAACTGGAAGCCTAACAAAAAAAATTATAAATCAAGGACCCAAAAGTTTAATTTTAATCGAAAAAGATCGGCAACTTATTGACCATTTGAGAAATGAACTAGGTAATCAAAAAAATTTAAAATTTTTTAATCAAGATATTTTAAGATTTAAATTAGAAGAAGAAATTAATAATAATTCAATACTAGTAGGTAATTTACCCTACAACATATCTTCACAAATATTAGTTAAATTGATTAAGTTTAAAAAATGGCTGCCTAAATATAAAAGATTAATTTTAATGTTTCAAAAAGAAGTTGCGGATAAAATTTTAGCAAAATGTAAATCTTCCTCGTTTGGAAGGTTAGCTGTTTTAACTAATGCTAGACTAAAAATTACTAATAGTTTTAATGTTTCTGAAAATAGTTTTTACCCAGTTCCTAAAGTTAAATCTACAGTATTGGTATTTGAGCCTTTTGTAAATCAATATTTTAAAGTAAAAGATATTTCTAATCTTGAAAAAATTTCTCATGTTTTTTTTTCCAAAAAAAGGAAGATGATTAATAAAGCTTTTAAAACATTGTTTAAAAAACCTAGTTATGTCGCAGATAAAATAAAGATAGACTTAAATTTACGTCCAAATCAGATATCAGAAATAGAATATTATAAAATTACAGAGTATTTCGAAAAAAAATTTTAACTTGTTGTAATTTTTGCGTTTGTGATAATTTTTTCAATTTGAGTATAACAGTTCTCTAGATTGTCATTTATTATAATATAATCATAATCTGACCAATGAAAAATATCATCGTGGTATGCTTTTAATCTTTTTTTTATAACATCAGGCTTGTCTTGATTTCTTTGTATTAACCTTTTTTCTAATTCATTTTTATTCGGCGGTACTAAAAAAATTTTAATTAAATTTAATTCTTTAAATTTAGATAACTGTTGCGTTCCCTGCCAATCAATATCAAATAAAATATCATTATTTTTTTTTAAAAGATTATTAACTGAATCTTTTGATGTACCATAAAAATTATCAAATATTTTTGCATGCTCATAAAATTCTTTTTTTTTTATTTTTTCTTTAAACTCCTCATGATCAACAAAAAAATAGTCTATTCCCTCTACTTCATTAGACCTGGGTTTTCTTGTTGTGTGAGAAACAGATATTTTGAAATTTTGATATTTTTGCTGAAGTTTTTTAGTTAATGTTGTTTTACCTGCTCCGGATGGAGAAGACAAAACTACCATTATGCTTCCATTACTGGAAGTCATATTATTCTATTTTTAAAATAAAAATTAATTAGTAGACTTGCTTTCAATAAATTTGATTGCATTACCAACCGTTAATATTTTTTCTGCTTCACTATCTGAAATTTCAGAGCCAAATTCTTCCTCAAATGCCATAACTAATTCTACAGTATCTAAGCTGTCTGCTCCTAAATCATCGATAAAGCTTGCTTCATCTGTTACTTTTGCCTCATCAACACCTAGGTGATCTGCTACTATTTTTTTAACTTTTTCACTTACGTCTGTCATTTAAATTCCTATTTTTCGACTTATGATTAAATTTGTTATTAAATTATTAAGAATAATTGTCAAGACATATACATGCCACCATTAACATGTATGGTTTCTCCAGTTATATAATCTGACATATCTGAGGATAAAAACGCAGCACAGTTAGCAATATCTTGTCCTGTACCTAGGTGTCCGCTTGGAATTCTAGCAATAAGGGCCTCTTTGAAATTATCGTTAATTTTATCGGTCATTTCAGTTTTAATAAAACCCGGTGAAATGCAGTTGATGTTTATTTTTTTTTTAGCGTACTCCATAGCTAAGCTTTTAGAAAAACCAATAATACCTGCCTTAGAGGCGGCATAATTAGCTTGGCCTAAATTACCTGTATGACCAACAATAGAGGTGATATTTATAATTTTTCCATACTTGTTTTTTAACATTTTTTTTATAGAATATTTACACATTAGAAAGGTAGATGTTAAATTAATATCAATTACCTTTTTCCAATTTTCATCTGCTAGTCTAATAGAAAGATTGTCTAGTGTAATCCCTGCGTTATTAATTAAAATATCAAGCCCACTAAGATCCTTGTAACAGGTATCTACGAACTCTTCTATTTTAGAATGACCATCCAACTTAAACGGTTTGATAGTAATGCCTTTAAATTCACTTTTTAGTTTATTTAATTTGTCTTGATTTGTTCCAGTTGCTAAAATAACAGACCCTAATTCAGAAAATTTTTTTACTAAACTGTAACCAATTCCACCTGTAGCACCTGTAATTAATATTTTTTTATCTTTAAGGTTCATTGTTTTAAATTCTTAATATCAGTTATTGAATTAATATTAAAGGAATTACTTTTAGGTAATATTCTTTTCACTAAGCCTGTTAAAATCTTACCTGGTCCAATTTCTATAAAATCATTAATTTTTTTACTGTTCATAAAAAGTACGCTTTCTCTCCATCTAACTTGTGAATATATTTGTTGGACTAATAAATTTTTAATATCTTCAGGATTATCTGTTGGTAGTGAAGTGACATTACTTACAATCTCAAGATCAGGTTGTCTAAATTGTGTGTTATCAATTTTTTTCTTCATTTTTATTGCGGCAGTATTCATTAACGAACAATGGAAAGGTGCACTCACTGGAAGTAAAATACTTTTTTTTTTATTTTCTTTTAAAATATTTTTAAGTTCTTCAATAGTTTCAATATTACCACTTACAATAATTTGACCTTCTGCATTATCGTTGGCAATTTCACATACACCTTTATTTTTTATTTGTGATATATAATTATTTATATCTTCAACTTTAGAGCCAAGAACGGCGAGCATTCCTCCTTGTCCTATGGGTACTGCTTCTTGCATTAATTTTCCTCTTTCAAAAACTAAACATAAAGCATCTTTAAAGTTTAAAGCATTAGCACAAAGTAGAGCACTATACTCACCTAGCGAATGACCTGCAAAATATTTGATGTCTTTCAAATTAAAATTGAATTCATTTTTTAATACTGAAAATATTACGTAGCTAACTAAAAGTATTGAAGGTTGTGTGTTTTGAGTAAGTTTCAGTTCATTTTCGGGCCCTTCAAGAATGATTTTGGATATTTTAAAATTAAGTGCCTCGTCTGCTTCTAAAAAAAAATTTTTTACACTTGGAAAATTATTATAAAATTCACTTCCCATTCCCACTATTTGCGAACCTTGACCTGGAAATAATATAGCTTTCATTTGTATTAATCGTTTTTTATAACATTATTAGTATTGAATTGACGTATTTATAATAGTATAAAACCGTTCTTTTAATAAATAAACAATAATGATTGTACAATGAGTTTTTACGAACATACATTAATAGCAAAACAGGACACTTCTACCCCTGAATTAGTAAAAATAGAAAATAAATATAAAGATATTATTACTAAAACAGAAGGTGAGATTATAAAGATAGAAAAATGGGGGCTTTTAAGTTTTGCAAAAAAAATTAAGGCCTACAAAAAAGGTTTTTATATTCATTATAAATTTAAAGCTGAAAATAAAACTTTAGAAGAAATGAAAAAAAATAGCATAATTGACAATTCTTTACTTAGACACCTAACGGTTAAGTATAAGAAACTAGACACAGAAACAGAATATTTTACAGACAGCAATGAAAAGAAAAAATAATAAAAAATTTAATAAAAGGCCTCAGAACCCTCTAAATAAACTTAGCCTATTTCAAAAATCTGATTCTAGATTTTCAAAAAAATGCCCTCTATCAGGCAAGGATGCTCCAATTGTTGATTATAAAAACATCAAATTACTCAAAAGATATATTTCTGATACAGATAAAATTATGCCATCAAGAATAACTTCTGTTTCTCAAGGTAAACAAAAAAAATTAACAAGTGAAATTAAAAAAGCAAAAATTTTAGGACTAATTTAGTTATGCAAATTATACTTTTAGAAAATATTATGAAACTTGGTAAAATTGGTGATCAAGTAGAAGTTAAAAATGGTTTTGGAAGAAATTATCTTTTAAGACAAGGTAAGGCCTTAAGAGCAAGTAAAGAAAATCTAGAATTTGTAAATAAAAAAAAAACTGAATTAAATAAAAAAAATGAAGAAGCTAAAGAACAATTTAAAGAAATAGCTAACAAAATCACAAATAAAACTTTAATATTTAACAAAGAGTCTAAAGAAAATGGTGTACTTTACGGATCAATAAAGCCAAAAGAAGTTTCTAATGCTTTTAAAGACATGTTAAAAATTGAAATTAATCCCTCACAAATAGATTTAAGACAAGAGATTACTCAAATTGGTAAATATAAAATCAATGTAAATCTTCATGCTGAAGTTACAACTAGTGTAAATTTAAAGGTTGATAAAATAGACTCCATTTAAATAATATTTTTCCACAGGTAGAAAAAAAAGTGTGTAACTTTTAAGTTTCTATTAAATTTACTTTATCTATTATCTTCTAAATGGAAAAAGTAAAACTGAGCATCAATAATACAACCGAAAATAAATTACCCTCAAATATCGAAGCTGAACAGTCATTAATTGGTTCTGTTTTAGTTAATAATGATATCATTGATGAAATCTCAAATATTATAAACTCAGGCAAATTCTTTGACCCCGTACATAGAAAAATTTATGAGGTGATTGAAAATTTAAATAATAAAGGAATGATAGCTAACCCTATTACTTTAAAAAACTATTTTGAAAATGACTCTGGTTTAAGTGATGTTGGTGGTGTTGATTACTTGATTAAATTGACACGATTTTCTTCCTCAACAAAACAAGCTGTAGATTATGCAAAAATAATTCATGAGATGTATGTAAAAAGAGAATTAATATTTATTTCTGATGATATTTCAGATCAAGCAAAAGATGATCAAGCGGAAAAAACAGGAGAAAACATGATTGAAGATGCGGAAAAATCTTTATTTGATTTAGCCGAAAGAGGAAATTTTTCTCAAACTTTTCTTAAATTTAATCAAGCATTAGATCAGACTATAGAAATGGCGACTTTAGCTATGAAGAGTGATCAAGGAATTGTAGGTGTTCCTACTGGCCTTACTGATCTAGATGAAAAGTTAGGTGGTCTACATAGGTCTGACTTGGTTATTATAGCAGGCAGACCTTCAATGGGTAAAACAGCTCTAGCAACTAACATTGCTTACTATGCCGCAAAAAATATGCAACAAAACAATGAGAAAGGCTCAATAGCTTTTTTTTCTCTTGAAATGTCCTCTGAGCAATTATCAACTCGAATTTTATCTGAACAAGCAAGAATATCATCAAGTGAGATAAGAAGAGGGAAAGCCTCTGAAGAAACTTTAAATCGTTATATTGAAACATCAAGAAATATTTATGATCTGCCTCTTTATATAGATGAAACACCAGCAATAGCTATTTCAACATTAAGCAACAGAGCAAGAAGAATTAAAAGATTATTTGGTCTAAAACTAATTGTTGTTGACTACATACAGCTAATGAGAACAAATTCAAATAGAATGGATGGTAGAGTTCAGGAGATTTCAGAAATTACCCAGGGACTAAAAGCACTTGCCAAAGAACTCAATGTACCAGTTGTTGCCTTGTCACAACTATCCAGGGCTGTAGAACAAAGAGATGATAAAATACCACAGCTGTCAGACCTAAGAGAATCAGGTTCTATTGAACAAGATGCTGATGTTGTTTTGTTTGTTTATAGAGAGCAGTATTATCTTGAAAAAAAGGAACCTAAACAAGGATCTATTGAGCATGCTGAATGGCAGTCAAAAATGAGCGATATTCATGGGTTAGCTAGTCTTATTGTTGGTAAACACAGACACGGCTCAACTGGAACTGTGCACGTAGAATTTGAAGGTATGTTTACAAAATTTAAAGACTTGCCTAAAAATTAATACTTTAGTTATCGAAAATTTAAGATATATCTGAGAATAAAAGATGTTTGGTAAAATTTACAAAACACTAATTATTGATTTCTCAAAGATTACTATTCTTTTAGTTTGCCTTGCACTATCATTTTTTCTCTATTTCTCAAAAGACTTTAAGCTAGATGCCTCTTCTGATTCTTTACTGCTTGAGAGCGATAAAGACTTGAAATATTTAAGAGAGGTTAATGAGAGATATGGCTCTAAAGACTACCTTGTTCTTACCTATACACCTGTATTAAGTTTTGCTGATGAAGAAACAATTATCAACCTTCAGTTTTTAAAATCAAAAATAGAAAAACTTGAATGGGTGGACAGCACTATAACTGTAATTGATGTACCTCTTTTTAAAAATAGTAACGAGCCTTTAATGGAGAGGTTGAAAAATTATAAAACACTGTCATATCCAGAGATAGATAAAGAAAGAGGTTTAGAGGAAATTCTCAATAGTCCAATTTATAGAGATTACGTTATCAGTACTGATGGTAAAACTTCGGGTGTGGTTGTTTATTTAAAAAAAGATAAGAAATTAAATGAACTTATAAAAACTAAAAATAATTATTTTAATCTAGCGCTTGAAGGAAATCTAAATAGTACACAAAGAAAAAGTAGGGATATTTTTAATGACGAATATGATTCTTACAAAAATTTATACAATCAAAAAAACCATCAAAATATTAATGAAATTAGAGATGTAATTAAAAAATATGGAGACAGTGCTCAAATACATTTAGGTGGTTTGCCAATGATAACAGATGATATGATGTCTTACGTTCAAAATGATATAGTTGTTTTTGGAATTGGAGTTTTTTTATTTATCATAATTACGTTATGGTTCATTTTTAAAAATATTAAATTAGTTGTTATTCCATTGTTAGGGTGTGCATTTTCAGTCGGTACTATGGTTGGTATTTTAGGTTTACTAGGTTGGAAGGTGACAGTTATCTCATCAAATTTTATTGCACTAATGTTGATATTAAATATGGCTATGAATATTCATATCACTGTCAGATATTTGCAGATAAAAAGGGAATTTGAAAATTTTAGCATTCAAGAGGCAGTTTACGAAGCAAGTAATAAAATGTTTTTACCAATATTTTACACCGCTTTAACTACAATCTGTGCATTTTTATCTTTAATTTTTAGTGGCATTAAACCTATTATTGATTTTGGCTGGATGATGACCTTAGGTCTTATTGTATCTGTAATTATAACTTTTAGTTTAGTCCCTGCTCTTCTTAACACATTTAGTAGTGCTAATGACTCTTTAAATCAAAATGAGGAGAAATCTAGAATTACTAATGCACTTAGTAATTTTACAAAAAATAATACCACGATTATATTTAGTTCTGCCTTGATTGTAATTATTTTAAGTATATTTGGAATTTCTAAATTAGAGGTGGAGAATAGTTTTATTAATTATTTTGATAAGAAAACTGAAATTTACAAGGGCATGAAACTAATTGACGATAAGCTTGGTGGTACTACAACTTTAGATGTCATTTTAAAGTTTCCTTCAAGTGAAACAAAAAAAGATACAAAAGACGATGAATTTGCTGAATGGGATGATGATAACAAAAGTAATGAGGACGACTCGTCTAAATATTGGTTTACAAGAAATAAAGTTGATAAAATTTTAAAAGTACATGACTATTTAGATTCCTTACCAGAAATAGGAAAAGTTATGTCTTTCGGATCAATTATAAGAGTTGCTGAAGACCTAACCGGTAGTAAACTTGAGACTTTAGAGACTGGAGTACTATACAGTAAAATACCAGAAGAAATTAGAAAAGAAATTATCTCTCCTTATATATCGGTAAAAGATAGCGAAGCTAGAATTAGTGTTAGAATTAAAGACTCTACAAAAGATCTTAGAAGAAATGATTTAATCAATAAAATAAAAAATGATTTAATCAATGAAGTAGGTCTTAGCAAAGATGAATACAAACTAGCTGGTGTTGTGATTCTTTTTAATAATTTACTACAAAGTCTTTTTAAATCTCAAATTTTAACTTTAGGTGTAGTTATGCTTGGTATTTCAATGATGTTCTTAATCCTTTTTAGAAATGTTATGCTTTCTTTTATTGGTGTGGTACCCAACTTTATGGCTGCCTTTTTTATTTTAGGTATTATTGGCCTTCTTGGTATACCTCTAGACATGATGACTATCACTATAGCCGCAATCACAATTGGAATAGCTGTAGATAATAGTATTCATTATATTTACAGGTTTAAAGAGGAATTTAAAAAAATTAAAAACTACAACCTGACAGTTGAGAGATGTCATAATACTGTTGGAGTAGCCATTCTCAATACTTCAATAACTATTGTTTTTGGATTTTCTATCTTAGTTTTATCAAACTTTATACCAACTATTTATTTTGGCGTCTTTACAGGTATTGCAATGCTTTTAGCGCTTATTTCTGTTTTAACTCTGTTACCAAAGTTGATTTTAGTTCTTAAACCTTTCGGTAATGAATAGTTTAATCGAATTTATAAAAGAAGATATCATAATTTTTGATGTTATTTTTTTGCTAATAATTATTTACAACATAATTAAATGTTTTTCAGATGGCTTTACGTTAAGTTTTTTTTCTTCGTTAAAATGGATAATTTCTATTTTAGCAACAATAATTTTTGTGCCTAAGTTAAAACCATGGGTGAGTAATTATATTGAATCTGATTTTGTTAACCAAATTGGAATTGGTGTTCTAGTATTTATAGTAACACTATTTATTACTATTGTTTTAGGAAAAGCTATTGGTAGAACAGTAAAATGGACAGGAGTTGGTTCCGTAGATAAATCTTTTGGTATTTTTTTTGGTATCTTTAAAGGTTACATTGTTACAATTTGTCTTTTTTCCCTGTTAAACTGGTTTTATCCATATCAAAAATGGGGTATATCAACGACAGGTGCTGTATCTTTTACCATAGTTAAAAAAGGTAGTGACTTACTTGTTAATGAGTTCCCAACCTATAAAGATATTATGGAAACTAAGGAAGAAATTGAAAAAATTTAAATTAGATAAACCAAAAGAAGAATGTGGTATTTTTGGTATCTCAGACCATGAAGATGCTTCTGCTTTAGTAGCTTTAGGTCTACACGCTCTGCAACATAGGGGCCAAGAAGGATGTGGAATTTCATCATTTGATGGTGAAAAATTTTACCTAGAAAAAAGACAAGGTTTAGTTGGTGATCATTTTACTAATCCAGATATAATAAAAAGATTACCTGGAAAATCAGCTATAGGTCATAATAGATATTCTACGTCTGGTGAGGTTTCTTTAAGAAATATTCAACCTTTTTTTGCTGATCTATATTCCAGCGGAGTAAGTTTAGCTCACAATGGAAATTTAACAAATGCGATAGAACTTAGAAATAATCTTGTTAAAGATGGTGCTATTTTCAGAACAACAAGTGATACTGAGACTATTGTCCAGCTAATAGCAAAATCTAATAGAAATAAAATGACAGACAAAATCATAGATGCTTTATTTCAAATACAAGGCGGTTATGCATTGGTTATGATGACTAATAAAAAATTAATTGGCATTAGAGATCCTTTTGGTATTAGACCACTTGTAATTGGAAAGTTTAAAGATTCATTCATTTTTGCATCCGAAACTTGTGCGTTAGATATTGTAGGTGCTAAATTTATAAGAGAAGTTGAAAATGGCGAAATTGTTGTAATTGAAAATGGTTCATTAATTAGTTTAAAACCATTTCCAACGAAAAAAGCAAGACCAGATGCTTTTGAATATATTTACTTTGCTAGACCGGATAGTTTACTTAACAATAAATGTGCCTATGAATATAGAAAAAAAATGGGTGAAGAACTTGCAAAAGAAACTGATATTAAAGCAGACTTGGTAGTGCCAGTGCCTGATTCAGGTGTACCGGCTGCACTTGGCTATAGTCAATACTCAAAGAAAAGTTTTGAATTAGGACTAATAAGAAATCACTATGTAGGTAGAACTTTTATTGAACCCACTCAAAGCATCAGAAGTTTTGGTGTTAAGTTAAAATTAAATGCTACACAAACACTAGTAAAAAATAAATCTATCATTTTGGTTGACGATTCATTAGTAAGAGGTACTACAAGTCATAAAATAGTTAAAATGCTTTATGATGCAGGAGCTAAAGAAGTACATGTAAGAATTGCATGTCCAAAAATTCTTTACCCAGATTTTTATGGTGTAGATATGCCCACAAAAAAAGAGTTATTGGCTAGTGGAAAAAATAACGAAGAAATGTGCAAACATATAAGTGCTAAAACATTAAAGTTTCTAAGTTTAGAAGGGTTATACAAAGCACTCGGATTTAAAGAAAGAAACAAAATCTATCCACAATTAAGTGATCATTATTTTACAGGTGAGTATCCAGTAAAACCCACAGACATATTAGGAGAAGGAAAAGTAACCCAGCTTTCCTTGTTGAGCTCTAAATCAAATAATTAAACTAATTGAATTTTAACAATTTATTTTTTGCATCTATCAAAAACATACTGTCTTGAATAAAAACAACTTCTGAGGTTATTCCTTTTTTACTAATTTTTTTTATAAACTTTAAATTACCGTCGTTATAACTATAGGATAGTAAAAAACCATTATTAGTGAACAAGTAAAGTTCCCCATTAACTACTTTAAAATCATAGAATTCTCCAATTTTCTTTTTAAATTTTTTATCTAAATTATTATAAATATTTTTTGACCATATAACATCACCAGTCATATTTTCTATGCAAATTAATAGGTTATTTTTAGAAAGAATAAATGTGTAATCTGCTGTTAAAATAGGTTTGATAATTGTATTAGATGGAAAGCCCCATTTTTTAGAACCTTTGTAAAAGTCAAAATTTATAATTGATTTTTCTGTAGAGATAATTAAATTTTTATTTTTAAGTACAATTGGTTGGCTTAAAAATAAATCAGTATCACCAGCTAATGCAGGGTTTTTAAAATTTAATACCCAATTTATGTTTTGAGTTTCATAATTAATCGAATAAAGCTCACCGCTAGTATTAAGAAAAAAAAGATTTTTATTAATCTCGTCAATCGCAAAACTATTATTAAAATCAGACTTTAAAAAAGTTAGACTCGTTGCAAATTGCCAGTTTTTGTCACCAGTTTTTACGTTAATTGAGTAAATTACATTATCTTGATTGGCTAGCAAAATTTGTCCATCAACCACTTTTAAATTTGACCTAAATGGTACACCATAATTTTTTGCCCATACAAGAGTCTTATTGTATATGTCGATAGCATATATATATCCAAGATTATCTGCTGCATACAAAATGTCTTCGCTTGTAGTTAGATAAAGAACTTTTTTAAAATTTTTAAAACTTTTTTTATAAAAATCGTATTCAAATTCTTTTTGTTTATTGTTTAATGAATAAAAAAAAATTCTTCCTTTTTGGTCGTAGCCAATTAAAATATTTTTATGAAAAATTATATTTTTACTAGAAGTAAGCTTGCTCAGTTTTGAGCTTTTCGAGAGCAATATATTATTACCACTGTATGAAAAATTGGAAATATTATTAGTTTTAGATCCGTATTGTTCTAGCCAATTTTGATTTTGTATTGGGCTATCTACTTTAAAAACATAATTATCTGGTTTTGCTTTTTCTTTATTAAATGGTTTGTCTTGAATAAATATATTTTCATATCTACGAACTGAATCATTTTCATTAACAGATTTTACCACTTGATCGTTTACAGGAATAGAAGACGCATCTTTCCATATGCCCGTTTTATTATCAAATGAACATGACGTCATTATTAGAACCACAAAGATTAAAATAAAACTCTTCATTAACAACTAATTTATTATTTCACTATTTAATAATTGTATGTATTCTTCAGCTTTTTTTGTTTGATTTTTTGATATAAAATAGTCTTTCAATAAAATTATTGCTACTCTTCTCCATGCAGAATTTGAGTTGATAATAGGATTGAGAGTTTTTATAACTTTCTCTTCATCATCAGTATTTATTAAATAAATAGCTTTTTTTATTTTTATTATATTTAAGTTTTCTTTACTAATAGAATTATTTTTTAAAACTTGATCAAAAAAAACTATTATTTTTGCATTGTCATCTTCAATCTTATTGTCAATTATAAGGTATAGAGCAAGTGGAGAGTAAAATTGATGATCTTTGTTTATAATATCTTCTAATAATAGTTTGCTTTCGCTTATTTTTTTTTGTTTTATTAATAACGACGCCTGAGTATATTTTTCAGCAATTTTAATATTGTTTTTTTCTTGTATATTTTCATAAAACAAGAAAACAAATAACAAAATAAATATAATAGCCAGGAATACTAAAATAACTTTAAAATTTTTTTTTATAAAATTACTAATATTTTTTTGTAAACTTGTTTTTAATATCTCATTCGACATAAATTAAAATGTGTTTTTTTTACTTGGAAATTTTTTATTTCTTACTGCTTTTTTATATTTTTCAATACCTATTTCAATTATATTATTTAGATTAGCAAATTTTTTAACAAACTTGGGGTAAAAACCGCTTAATCCTAACATATCGTCTGTTACAAGAATTTGACCATCACAGTTTGTAGAGGCCCCAATACCTATTGTGGGTACTTTAATTGATTCTGTAATTAATTTTGCTGTTGATTTATTAATACACTCGAGCACGATGCTAAAGACACCTGCTTTTTCGTTTTCCTTAGCTTGTATTAGTAGTTTATATCTATCTTTATCTGAAACTCCTCGTACTCTAAATTTTTTAAAGTATTGAGGTGTAAAACCTATATGCCCCATTACCGGTATTCCAATATCTACTATACTTTTAATAATGTTATAATTTTTACCGTTACACTCTACTTTAACAGCATCGCATTTAGTTTTATTAAATATTAATCTTGCATTTTTTTTTGCTTGTTGGATGTTCTTATAAGAATTTGTAGGCATATCTACAACACACAATGCTTTGTTGAGATTTGAATTTACGCTAATACCATGTTGGATCATGGTTTCTAGGTTAACTAAACGAGTATTTTTCATACCATACATTGCTGTTGCTAAAGAATCCCCAACTAAAACAATGTCGCAATGTCTATCGAGAATTTTAGCAAAAGGTTTTGAATAAGCAGTTAAACAAACTAATTTTTTTTTGTTCTTTGAATTTATAATTTCTAAAATTTTATTTTTCACTTTATTCAAGTTCTATTGTACTAGGTGGCTTTGATGTTATATCATAAACAACCCTATTAATGCCAGCTACGGCATTAATAATTTTATTAGAAATTTCATCTAAAAAATTTTTTGGAAAATTAAAATAATCCGCTGTCATTCCATCTTCCGATACAACTGCACGTATTAGACAAATATATTCATATGTTCTTGAGTCTCCCATGACGCCTACTGTTTTAACAGGGAGCAGAGCAGCATAAGCCTGCCAAATTTTATGGTACAAATTATGTTTAATAAGTTGCTCTATAAAAATATTATCTGCATCTTGTAAAATTTTTACTTTTCTAGGAGTAATTTTACCTACAATCCTTATGGCTAAACCAGGTCCAGGAAATGGATGTTTACTTGATATACTTTTTACAAGACCCACAGAATTACCAATCACTCTAACTTCATCTTTAAACATTTCCTTTAACGGTTCTATTAGTTTTAAATTCATTTTTTTTGGTAGGCCGCCGACATTATGATGAGATTTAATTTTTGATGATTTGCTACCTGTTACAGTTCTGCTTTCTATAATATCTGGATAAAGAGTTCCTTGAGCTAAAAATTTAACGTTCTTAAATTTTTTGGCTTCTTTTTCAAAAATTTTAATAAACAAATTTCCAATAATTTTTCTTTTTTTCTCTGGATTAATTATATTTTTAAGTTTCTTAAAATAGATTTCTGAAGCATTAATAATTTTAACATTTAATTTATATTTTTTTTTAAAAATTTTGTAAGAAGTCTTAAATTCATTTTTTCGCATTAGACCAGTATCGACCATAATACATTTTAGTCTTTTACCAATGGCTCTGTGTATTAGTAGTGCTACTACACTGCTATCAACTCCGCCTGATAGAGCGCAGATAACTTTTTCATTTTTAACAGAGTCTTTAATTTCTTTAATAATTCTAATTTTTTCTGAATTAAGCTTCCATTGTTTTTTGGCTTTACAGATATTAAAAATAAAATTTTTAAAGATAATATTACCATTTTCTGTATGTGTAACTTCTGGGTGAAATTGAATACCATATATATTCTTTTTTTTATTTTCAATTATAGTCATTGATGATTTTGATGTTGATGCAATTTTTGTAAATCCAGTCGGCAACTTATAGACTGAATCTTGGTGACTCATCCAAACATTGCATTTATTTTTATAAAAAAAACCTTTTGTTAAAGTAGAATCCTTAGATTTAACTAATAACGCTCTACCAAATTCTCTTTTCTTAATATTAGCCTTAACTTTTCCTTTAAAGTGTTTGGCAATTAATTGTAACCCGTAGCAAATACCTAGAATGGGAATTTTTAAATCAAAAATGTCCTTGGATATACCTGGAAATTTATTTCCAAGTACTGTTGAAGGACCACCTGAAAAGATAATTCCTTTAACATTTTTAAAATTAATATTTTTCTTTAAATCACCGGGTGTTAGTATTTCCGAAAATACATTGTATTCTCGTATTCTTCTTGCTATTAATTTTGTGACTTGAGATCCAAAATCTATAATAATGATTTGATCTTTTTCAGATTTTTGACTCATTTACTTTTTTGTGAAATGTCTAGCTTTTCTTTTAATTCAATTTTGGAAGAGCACATTTTTTTACATACCATTACCAATGTGTCTAATAGCTCTTTTGCTTTTGAAAAATTTGATTGTTTAATATTTAAAATAGTCAAAAGGTAAATTGCTTCCTCATTTTTTGGATTTAATAATAAAACAGTGTTTAAATTATTTTTTTCAAAATTATCATTTTCTTCTTTTTTAAAAATTTTAGCTAAATATAAGTAAGAATTTTCACTTTTAGGATTAAATACAATGTCTTTTTCAAAATAAAATTTTGAATCTGTATATTTTTTTTTATCAAATAATTTTTTTCCTTCTTCAAAAAATAAATTATTTGCGTAAACATCCACGTAAGTAAAAATTAATAAAAAAAAGGACGTAGTTATTATGGGTATATATTTGTTCATAATTTGTAATTAATTTCTTCCCTGGTCATTTCAACACTATGTACCATACTCTCATAAAATCCAGCTTTAGTAATTTTAACAAATTTAGCTTTTTTTTGAATTTCTATTATTTTTTTTGAACCAATATAACCCATGGAAGATCTTAATCCTCCTTGCAACTGATATAATATTTTATTAACACTTCCCTTATAAATTACTCTAGCCTCAACTCCTTCTGGGATAAATTTGGATTTATCTTTATAATTTTTTTGAAAATACCTATTTGAAGAACCGGCAGACATAGCTCCTATAGAGCCCATACCCCTATAAGACTTATAGAATTTATTTTTATATTTATATTTTTTTCCAGGACTCTCTTCTGTTCCGGCAAAAATTGAGCCCATCATAATAGCATCCGCACCTGCTGCTATACCTTTTACAATATCACCAGAAAATTTGACTCCACCATCTGAAATAATTTTAATTTTTTTATTTTTCATACTTTTTTTAACGTCTAGAACAGCGCTAATTTGAGGTACGCCAATACCAGCTATCATTCTTGTTGTGCAAATAGATCCGGGGCCTATACCCACTTTTAATATATCTGCACCTTCATTATATAATTTTAAAGCAGCTTCAGCTGTTGCAATATTTCCTACGCAGATCGGTTTTTTTAAATTTATTTTTTTTATTTTGGAAAGAATTTTTATTACTTTATTGCTATGCCCATGCGCTGTATCAATAACAATTAAATCAACACCTGCGTCTATTAATGATTTTGCTCGTGTTAAATCTTCATTGCTAGTACCAACAGCAGCTCCAACTAATAAATTTTTTTTTTTTACTTTTTTTATTTCATTAGTCTGATCTTGTATTGATAAATTTCGATGAACGATTCCTAGACCACCTTTTTGAGCTATGGCTATAGCCATACGATATTCCGTCACTGTATCCATAGCTGAAGATAGGAAGGGAATTTTTAATTTTAGGTTTTGTCCTAGATCTGTATGTAAAATTGTTTCTGCAGGTAAAACGGATGAATATCTAGGTATTAGAAGAACGTCATCAAATGTTAAAGCTTCTTTGATTGTATCCATATTAACTTATAAACAATTTTTAATAATTATAAAGTCTTTAATAAGGAACAAATTATATAAGTTTCTTTTGATTCACTTCTGCTTGATTCTGGTTTAAAAAAATCTACCTTTTTAAAATTTTTTTTAGCTAAATTCTTTACCTCTAAAAAATCTTCACCCATGAACAATTTACACACTAAACATCCTTTTTTATTTAGTGTTTTTAATGAAAAATTAATGACATCTGTACAAAGACTATTAGTACGTATGGAATCAACAGTTTTATTACCAGTGGTGTTTTCTGCCATGTCAGAAACTATTACGTCTATTTTATCATTAAATATTTTTAAAATTTTATCTTGAGTTTTTGTTTCTGAAAAGTCGTTATTTAAAAACATTACATTGTTTAATTTTTCCATTGGCACTATGTCAACAGCAAGAATTCTGCCGTTTGTTACGATTTTAGAAGCAATTTGGGACCATCCTCCTGGTGTGGATCCAACATCTAATAGATTTGAATTCTTTTTTAAAAAATTAAATTTTTTATTTAATTCAATTAGTTTAAATGCTGCTCTTGATTTATAGCCTAATATTTTAGCTTTTTTAAAAAATTGATCCCTATGCTGTTTTATAACCCAGGTTCTACTTTTTTTTGCTCTCTTTGTTTTTTTCATTAAAGAATGTCTTCATGATCATCTTCTTCCTTTTCTTTTAAATTTTTATTTAATTCTTTTCTAGTTTTTTTGTGAAGGAAATAACTAACTGGAATAGTTATTAAATAAAATATACCTAATATTAACAATGATGTGAATGTAAAAAATATTAGTGAAACAAAAATAATTACGATACCAAATAAGAAAAAAATAGTTAACTCACTAGATATTTTAATTTTTTTTAAAGAAAATGTTGGAATATTGCTTATTAAAAGAACCGCAACGATTATTACTAGATATGGTGTTAGTTTTTTTACATCTAAATTTAATTGAAGACCTGATAGCTCATATATCAATGGTAATAATATTAAGATTGCTCCTGCCGGGGATGGTATACCTTCAAAATAATTTCGCTTCCATTCAGCATCCTTAGAAATTTTAGTAAGATTAAATCTTGCCAGTCTCAATACACAGCAAACTGAGAAGATTAATGTTATTGCCCATCCTATTTTTCCATAATTTTTTAATTCCCAAAAATATAATATAAAAGCTGGGGCAATACCAAAGCTAACAAAATCGGTTAGTGAATCTAGTTCTTTTCCAAATTCAGAAGTACCTTTTATTAATCTTGCGATTCTGCCATCTAATGTATCTAAAACAGCTGCAAAAATTATAAAAATTACTGCTAAATTATAATTTTGATCTAGTGCAAATTTTATAGAACTAATACCAAGACAGACTCCAATTAAAGTTAATAAGTTGGGTAGAATAAATCTAGTTTTTTTTGAGGTTACTAATTTAAAAGGATTTTTTTCTTCCATTTTATTTAACTGCTAACAAACTTTCACCGGCAACAACATTTTGTCCTAATTTAGCTAATAGTTTTCTATTGTTGAAATAAACATCTACTCTGCTTCCAAATCTAATCATTCCAATACGTTCACCTTGAACAACTGATTGATTCACATCAACTTCAGTTACTATTCTTCTGGCTATAAGTCCTGCTATTTGGACAATTATAATTTCATCTCCGTCTTTGAGTTTTAGCTTGTAATAATTTCTTTCATTCTCTTCACTAGATTTATCAAGTGAAGCGTTCAAAAATTTTCCTGGCTTATAAAGTATTTCTTCTATCTTTGCTGAGACAGGTGTTCGATTAACATGACAATTAAAAACATTCATGAAAATACTAATCTTAGTAAATTTTTTATTTTCCATGGAAAGTTCTACAGGCCCGTCAACTTCTACAATATTTGAAATCAAACCATCGGCAGGACTTACTAAAAAGTTATCATCCTGGATCGAGATACGATCTGGATCTCTAAAGAAATAGTAAACCCAAACTGTCAATAAGATTGCAATTAATCCTAAAGTTTTAGAGACTAGAAGGCAAATAAAAGAAATTACTATAGCTATAGCGAGAAAACGGTAACCTTCTTTGTGTATTTTTGGTAAAACTGTATTTAACATATTTATAAATTTGATAAAGAAGCTTAATATGTATAAAAAATCATTTTAATCAATTTATATTTACTAAATTATATATGTCAAAAATTAAGGTAAAAAACCCAGTCGTTGAGCTAGATGGTGATGAAATGACAAGAATTATTTGGTCATTTATCAAAGAAAAACTTATTTCTCCTTATTTGGACCTAGATATAAAGTACTATGATTTGGGCGTTGAGAGCAGAGATAAAACTTCCGATCAAATAACTATAGATTCTGCAAATGCGATTAATAAATACGGCGTAGGTATTAAATGTGCAACTATAACTCCAGACGAAGAAAGAGTAAAAGAGTTTAATCTAAAAAAAATGTGGAGATCACCTAATGGTACGATACGAAATATATTAGGTGGAACAGTTTTCAGAGAGCCTATCATATGCAAAAATGTTCCAAAATTAGTTCCTACATGGACAAAACCAATTGTAATTGGAAGACACGCTTTTGGAGATCAATATAGAGCAACCGATTTTTTAGTACCAGGAAAAGGTAAGATGGAAATTAAATGGACTTCGGAAGATGGAAAAGAAAAAAAAGAATTTGAAGTTTTCAACTTCCCTGGACCTGGTGTTGCAATGTCAATGTACAACTTAGATGATTCAATTAGAGATTTTGCAAGATCATGTATGAATTATGGCCTGGAAAGAAATTGGCCTGTTTATTTATCAACTAAGAACACTATTCTAAAAGCTTACGATGGAAGATTTAAAGATTTATTTGAACAAGTATTTAAAAAAGAATTTGCTGATAAGTTTAAAACTGCAAATATAACTTATGAGCATAGATTAATTGATGACATGGTTGCTTGTGCAATGAAGTGGAATGGAGCATATATTTGGGCTTGTAAAAATTACGACGGTGATGTCCAATCAGATACAGTTGCTCAAGGTTTTGGCTCACTAGGTTTGATGACAAGTGTTTTAATGTCACCTGACGGAAAAATAGTTGAGGCAGAAGCTGCGCATGGAACAGTAACAAGACACTATAGAATGCACCAACAAGGAAAAGAAACTTCTACAAATCCAATTGCATCTATTTTTGCTTGGACCAGGGGGTTGGCCCATAGAGGAAAATTAGATAACAATAATGATTTAATAAAATTTTCTAAAACGCTAGAAATTGTTTGTGTTGAAACAGTAGAGAGTGGATTTATGACAAAAGATCTTGCTATATTAATTGATAAATCGGCTAAATACTTAACTACCAATGAGTTTCTTGAAAAAATAAATACTAACTTAAAAAAAAAACTTAACTAATTTTTTTACTTAAAGCTTCAAAAGCTTCATCAATTTTACTTTGATCTTCCCCACCTGCTTGGGCAAAGTCTGCTCGTCCACCGCCTCCCTTACCTCCTAAAACTTCTGCAGCTTGTTTAACAAGAACCACGGCATCGAATTTTTCTATTAAATTTTTGGTAACACCAACTGCTACACCAACTTTTCCTTCAAAAATACTAAAAGCAAATATTACACCTTCGTTAATTTCTTTTTTTCCTTGATCCACTATGTTTCTTAATTCTTTTGAAGGTAAATCAGTAATAACTTGGTATCTTAAAATAAAGTTACTTACCTTTTTGTCTTTAACTACATTTTTAGTCTTATTATTGATTATATTTTTAATCTTAATTTGCTCAATTTGTTTTGTTAAATTTTTTAAGTTTTCACCTAACTTTATATCTACATTGTAATTTGGCGTAATGCTTAATAACTTTAATTCTTTTTTAATAATGTCAATTTCTTCCGTTATATTTTTTTCTTTTTTGAATTTATCTTCCTCTATATGTTTTTCATAACTTTCAAGCTGTTTGTCGCGGAGAGCTTCTATTCTTCTTATTCCTGATGCTATAGATGATTGGCTAATAATTTTAAATCTACCTATGTCTTTTATGTTTCTAACATGTGTTCCCCCACATAATTCTGTAGAAAAAAATGAATCTCCTTCTTTTCCCATTGAAAGGACTCTAACTTCATCTCCATATTTTTCTCCAAATAAAGCTAAGGCACCATTTTCTACAGCTTCTTTTGTTGTCATTATTCGTGTCTTCACTTCACTTGATGCTTCAACCATATCGTTTACAAATTTTTCAATTTTACTAATCTCATTTCTTTCAACAGGTTTGTTGTGACTAAAATCAAATCTTAATTTTTCTGGGCTTACTAACGAGCCTTTCTGAGTAACGTGTTTACCGAGTGTTCTTCTTAACGCTTCATGGAGCAAATGGGTAGCTGAGTGATATGCTCTTGCATTATTTCTTTTTTCTTTATCAATCTCAAGATTAACTGTCTCACCCACTTTAACAGATCCAGAATCTATTTTTCCTAAGTGGACATGTAAGTCTCCCATTTTTTTTAAAGTATCTTTAATTGTAATTTTAGATTTATTTGTTCTGATAATACCTTGATCACCAACTTGCCCACCTGACTCGCCATAAAAAGGAGTTTGGTTGGTTATTATTTCAATCTCATCACCAGTTTTAGCTTCTTCAATAAATTTATTATCTTTTGATATTTTTAGAATAACTCCCTCGGCTTTGTCGTGTGCGTATCCTAGAAATTCTGTTGCACTCAGCTCTTCTCTAACTTTAAACCATTTTTCTTCAACTGATTTATCACCAGAACCTTTCCAGTTAGCTCTTGCTAATTGTTTGCTTTTCTCCATAGATTTTTCAAAACCAACATTATCAACAGCAATATCTTTTCCTCTTAAAATATCTGCTGTTAAATCTAATGGAAAACCATAGGTATCGTAAAGTTTGAATGCTATATCACCAGGTAACGTTTTATTTTTAACTTTTTGTAAATTTTCATCTAAAATTTTAATTCCACGCTCTAATAATGACGAAAATTTTTCTTCTTCATTTTTAAGTGTTTCTTCAATTAAATCTTTTCCTCTTTTAAGTTCAGGATAACTATCTGACATTTCGTTTAAAAGAGTTTTAAAAAGTTTATAGAAGATTGGATTTTTGCTACCTAGCGTATGAGCATGGCGCATTCCTCTTCTCATAATTCTTCTAAGCACGTAACCACGTCCTTCGTTAGATGGAAGTATACCTTCTGCTATTAAAAAACTACTTGCTCTTAAGTGGTCAGCAATCACTCTGTGATTAGCGATTGTCTTGCTGTTGATAGGAGTTTTGGTAATGTCTGCTGAGGCATTTATAATTTTTTTAAAATGGTCAATATCATAATTATCATGTGTACCTTGAAGTACAGCTGTCATTCTTTCTAGCCCCATACCTGTATCAACAGACGGTTTAGGTAGATCAATCCTTTTGTCTTTTGAAATTTGTTCATATTGCATAAAGACTAAATTCCAGATTTCAATAAATCTATCTCCATCTTCATTTGGACTACCTGGAGGACCGCCTTTTAATTTATCACCATGATCATAAAAAATTTCAGAACACGGGCCGCACGGTCCGGTATCTCCCATTGACCAGAAGTTATCAGACGTAGATATTCTGATAATTTTATCATCACTAAACCCAGCAATTTTTTTCCAAAGATTGTAGGATTCATCATCTTCTGAATAAACTGTAACTAATAACTTTTCCTTAGGTAATTTAAATTCTTTAGTTAGTAAGTTCCAGGCATGATGAATAGCTTGTTCTTTAAAGTAATCTCCAAATGAAAAGTTTCCCAACATTTCAAAAAAGGTATGGTGCCTTGGTGTGTACCCTACATTTTCTAAATCGTTATGTTTGCCCCCAGCACGAACACATTTTTGAGCTGTTGTAGCTAGTTTGAAAGGTTTTTTTTCAAGACCAGTAAAAACATTTTTGAACTGAACCATACCTGAGTTAGTAAACATTAGTGTTGGGTCGTTACTAGGAACTAAATTACTAGACTCCACAATCTGATGATTGTTTTTTTTAAAATATTCTAAAAATATTTTTCTTACATCGGTTAATAAAATCTGGCTCATAACTCAATAAATACAGATATTTTTTAAGTTGTCTATAAGTCTAAATATTGATTTTTTTAATTTTTATCATCTTCTACTATGCAAACTTCAGATTTAGTTAGAAACCGTCGGCCTGTTCCATTATCTAATGAAAACATGCCTCCCATGCCATTAATTGCATCAATAGTGAGGTCTGTGTGCTTCCAGGTCTTGTACTGGTCTTCATTCATATAAAATGGTGTGCCATCAATTTCACCTAATTTTATATCGCTATCACCAACTTGATATTCTTTTGCTGGAAAACACATCGGTGCGCTTCCATCACAACATCCACCCGACTGATGAAATAAAAGATCGCTACCATGAACTTTTTTTAAATCATTAAGTAATTTTTTTGCAGATAAGGTTGCAGTAACTTTCATGTTTATATGGCCCGTAGTGTATACGGACCACTATAATATATTTTTTAAAAGAAACCTAGTTTACTTTCACTATAGGACACGTGCAGATTTTTCACTTGTCTATAATGATTCAACATCATTTTATGAGTTTCTCTCCCGATACCAGATTGTTTATATCCTCCAAATGCAGCATGTGCTGGATAAGCATGGTAACAGTTTGTCCAAACTCTACCTGCTTGTATTCCTCTGCCCATTCTGTAAGCAATGTTTCCATTTCTAGTCCAAACACCTGCTCCTAAACCATAAAGAGTATCATTTGCAATCTTAAGTGCATCTGCTTCATCTTTAAACGTGGTAACCGAAACTACCGGTCCAAAGATTTCCTCTTGAAATACACGCATGTCATTTTTTCCTTCAAAGACAGTTGCTTCAATATAGTTTCCGCATTCTAAACCACTATTCATTTTAGTAACATTTCCTCCAGCTAGAACTTTGGCTCCTTCTTTTTTGCCTAAATCTAAGTAAGATTTTATTTTTTCCATTTGTTCTAGAGAACATTGCGCTCCTAGCATAGTATCCATTTTCAAAGGATTGCCTTGTTTAATTGCTTTCACTCTTTCTAAAGCTCTCTTCATGAATTTATCATAAATAGATTCTTGAACTAAAGCTCTGCTCGGACAAGTACAAACTTCTCCATTGTTAAGTGCAAACATAGTGAAACCTTCTAAACATTTGTCAAAGAATGCATCATCTTTATCCATAACATCTTCAAAGAAAACGTTCGGAGATTTTCCTCCTAACTCTAATGTTATTGGAATTATGTTTTGAGCAGCGTATTGCATAATTAAACGTCCAGTAGTTGTCTCACCTGTAAAGGCGATCTTTCTAATTCTTTTAGAAGATGCTAAAGGTTTTCCTGCCTCTAAACCATAACCACTAACAATATTAAGAACTCCAGGTGGCAGTAAGTCACCAATTAGTTCCATTAAAAGTAAAATGGATGCAGGAGTTTGTTCAGCTGGTTTTAATACAACACAGTTTCCTGCAGCTAAGGCTGGAGCTAATTTCCATGTAGCCATTAGAAGTGGAAAGTTCCAAGGTATAATTTGAGCAACTACTCCAAGAGGTTCAGGTACGTGATAAGAATATTCATCATTACTTATCTCACCTATAGAGCCCTCTTCAGCCCTAATTACTCCTGCAAAGTATCTCCAATGATCAACGACTAATGGCAAGTCTGCAGCCATACATTCTCGAATTGGTTTACCGTTATCAAGGCATTCTGCTGTTGCTAGTAGGTTTAAGTTTTTTTCTATTACGTCAGCTATCTTTAAGAGAATATTAGATCTCTCACTGATAGAAGTTTTCCCCCATGTAGGAAAAGCTGCATGAGCTGCATCTAATGCGAACTCAACATCTTTCTCATTCGAACGTGGCACCTGACAGATAACTTCATTTGTAATTGGAGTTGTATTATCAAAATATTTTCCTGATTTTGGTTCTACAAATTTACCACCAATAAAATTCCCATACTTAGATTTAAATGGAAACTTTACTTTTAAATGCGAGGTATCTATGGAAGATGACATTTTCGAGCTTTTTGCTTGTGCACTCATTGTTCCTCCTTTTTATTTATTTAATAAATTTAACTACAAACACTACTTTCAATATACGGTAAATTTTACCTTTATGTAATTTCAGGTTGCAATTAAAATTTTTAAAATAATTTATCTAAAGGGACACAGAAGGCCTGTTAGGCCTTCTGTTGAGATAACATCTATAATTTATTATTTTTTATCGGCAGGTTCTTTTTTTACTTCGTCTGTTTCTTTTTTTTCTTCTTCTGTTTCTTTTTTTTCTACTGACTTACTTTCAGAATCTTTTTCTTTTGAAACAGGGTTTCCATCAAGAGCCTCTCGTACTGCTGAAGCTTGATCTCTAATAGTTTTCTCAATTTCTTCAGCTGCGCTAGGGTTTTGTTCTAAAAAGATTTTAGCATTTTCTCTTCCTTGACCAATTTTTTCACCTTTATATGCGTACCAGGCACCGGCTTTTTCTACAACACCGGCTTTTACTCCGAGGTCTACAAGTTCACCTGTCTTACTAATTCCTTTTCCATACATAAGATCAAATTCTACTACCTTAAATGGAGGTGCTACTTTATTTTTAACTACTTTGACTCTAGTCGAATTTCCAATAATTTCATCTTTATCTTTTATTGCGCCTATTCTTCTTATGTCTAATCTAACAGATGAGTAAAACTTTAAAGCATTCCCACCTGATGTAGTTTCGGGACTTCCAAACATAACACCAATTTTCATTCTTATCTGGTTTATAAAAATAACCATTGTGTTAGATTTAGATACAGATCCTGTTATTTTTCTTAAAGCCTGACTCATTAATCTTGATTGAAGACCAACATGATGATCTCCCATCTCTCCTTCTAATTCTGCTTTTGGCGTAAGTGCAGCAACTGAGTCAATAACAAGTACTGATATTGATCCAGATTTAATTAATGTATCTGCTATTTCTAAAGCTTGTTCACCTGTATCTGGCTGCGAAATTAATAACTCACCGGTTTTTACGCCTAATTTTTTTGCGTAAATAGGATCTAATGCGTGCTCCGCATCAACAAAAGCACATATTCCACCTTTTTTTTGAGCTTCAGCAAGAACTTGAAGTGCTAAAGTTGTTTTTCCAGATGATTCTGGTCCATAAACTTCTACAATTCTACCCTTGGGCAGTCCTCCTATACCAAGAGCTAAATCTAGGCTTAAAGATCCTGTAGACACTGCTTCAATATCTAACGCTTGCTGCTGTCCTAGTTTCATTACCGAACCTTTACCAAAATTTTGGTCTATTTGGCTAATTGCGGCTTCTAAAGCTTTGTTTTTTTCTTTTAATTCTTGTTCTTTTTTATTGTCTGATTTGACTACTTTTAAGTTATTTTTTATCATTTTTTATCCTTTTATTTACCGAATCGTTGAATTTAATGTACACACTTTGTTCTTTTTTTTCAAGCTCTAAAATTCAAGTGTAAAAAAATTACATATTTAGGGTGTTTTAAGATTTTCTAGTGTTAATTCACCTGTCACAGCTAATAACTCAAATTTAGATATAGAAAAATTTCGTTCAGCTAATGCGTTACTTATTCTTGCATCCAAAAGCAGACTTCGTGACTGAATAACTTCAAGAGTCGTTCGTGTATTTCCAGAATCATATTCTAACGTGATACCCTCGTTTGCAATTTCAGCAGCTTTAACTTGAGCTTGTGTAGCTTTTAAAACACTCTCAGATGATTGATAGGTAGACCATGAATTTGCTGTGTCTGTTTTTACTTCATTGATTGTATCTTGCAAAATTAAATTACTTTGAGTTTTTTTAAACTTTGATTTTTTAAGTGAAGAATAGTTTTTACCACCTTTAAAGAGTGGAATAGTCACTGTTGCTTTAAGACTCTCTTGATCTACCTTATTAACAGAATTGTTAAAATCTTTATTTTCAGACTGTGTGTAGTTAACTGATGCGGATGGAGAAAATTTAGATTTTTCAATATCTACATTTTTTTCTGATATCTTATAATCTAATTTTGCGAGAAGTAACTTTGGATTGTTTCTTTCTGAAAAAATGAACGCAGCATTTAAATCTTTTGGAAGGCTTAAATTAATATTTTTTATAAAACTGTCTTTTGTAAATTTTACTGGGGCAGGTAGACCAATTATTCTTTCAAAATTACTTTTAGCCCCTAAAAGTTCGGTTTCCGCTGAGATAAATTTTGCATTTGCTCCAGCTAATGATGACTCTGATTGAGCTAGGTCAGTTAATGTAATTTCTCCTTTCTGTAATCGTGAACTATCTGATTCTACCTGTCTTTCAAATAAATCTACGTTTAAAAAATTAAATTGAGTATTTTTAATTTTATAGACTAGATCGTAGTAGGCAGTAGCAGATTGTAACAAAATTTGCTGGCCGGTATTTTTAAGTTTAAGTGCCGCTTGATTTGATTCCAATTTAGATTTTTTTAATGAATTATAGCTTTGAAAACCTTGGAATATTTTTTGATCAATAGAAAAAGATTTTGTTTCGGAGGTGCTGCTGCTATCAGGTAGTGTAGCTCCCACCTGGTTCGTTCTATTTGAATTTTGATTATCGGTTTGACTGCCTGAGACAGAAACATTAGGGAAGAACTCACTTCTTGAAATATTTATATTCTCTTTAACAGCTTTATAATTTTCTCTTGAGGCGTTTAACACTGGATTGTTTTTATAAGCATTTTCTAAATAAGTTAAAAATTCTTCTGCAGAGAGTGTGTTTGTATTAAAGATTACGAGTATAAAAAAAAAAATAAATTTCATATTAATTAAACATAATTTTATTAAACCTATGTTTTTTATCTAAATGTAAAACTGCGTAAGCTTTAGTTGTTAAGTCTATAAGCATTTGTTTGGTTATCCGTTCGTAATACATAATAAAATTTCTAACCTGAGTTGGAGACATAATTTTTTTACCCCCTGATGTCAACTGAAGCTTTTTTTCCTGAAGCAGCCTCCATTTATAAACACATTCAAAATTAGGCACTTTTAAAAAAATTAATAAATTAATTTTATTAAAAATTTTTTTATATTCATTATTTAACTCATGATTGACTTTTGATCTCCATTTTAAATTTACATCATATTTTTTTTCTAAAATATTGATTGGTTTTTTTAAACTCTTTTTTTCTTGAGCTTTTGCTCCAACGCACCAACCTTCAAATATTATAATCTGCGGTTGTTTCTTAATTTTTTGCCATTTTTTTTTAGGAAAGCGATCATCCTTTGATTTGTCAAAACGAGGAATAGTCGTTTGTTTAAAATTTTTTCTACTTAAATTTAAAAAAGTTTTTTTTATTAGGTTTGTGTCGTGTGTACCTGGAACTCCTCTAATTCTAAATAATTGATGAACTTTTTTAGAAAGTCTTTTTCTTTCTGATGATGTTTTATAAAAGTCATCAATCGAAAAATAAACTACGCTTAGGTTGTATTTAATTTCTAAAATTATTTTTATAATTTGAGTGATGGTACTTTTTCCTGCTCCTTGACCGCCTGTAAGTCCTATTACTTTAATTTGTTTATTTTTTTTATAATCTAGATAAATTTTTTTACAAATAGGTATATAGAATTTCTTTAATTGGCCTATCTTGTCGTAAAAAGGTTTACTTTGGACTTCTTGAGAGCTCAAGAAGTTTAAATATTTTTTTTCCAAAATATTAAGAGGTTTTTTTTTAAGCATTTTTTAGAGCACGTTCTAAAAATTCTAAACGATCTTGCCCCCAAAATAATTCATCATTAAATATATAGGTAGGTGCGCCAAATACATTTTTTTCTACAGCTTCTGTTGTATTATTGGTGTAAATTTTAGAAACCTTTTCTGATTTTGCAAGCGTAGATAGCTCTTTAAAATTAATTTTTAAATTACCACTAATAAATTCAATATTTTTTTCATCTGAAATATCTTTTTCATCACTCCATAATTGTTTTAAAAGTTCGTGGCCAAATACAACTTTAGAGCCAAGTAAGTTAGCACCTATAGTAAATTTTGCAGGAAGATGGGGGTCTTTTGGTGGAAAAAATTTTGGTTTAATTTTTATATTAATTTTTAAAAATTCACTCCATCTCTTTATCTCATCTAATCTATACTTTTGCCTCTGAACTGATCTTTGAGGTACAGGTATACCTCCTGTTTTTGCAAATATTCCTCCCACTAAATCACAGGGCTTTTCAATTATCTCTGCATTATATTTTTTTGCGATACTCTGAAATTTTATTGACCCTAGATATGCAAACGGAGATGCCAGACTATAGTAATATTCAATTTTCATATTTTTTGTACGATTAAATCTTTTTTGCTTATTTAAGCAAACATTTATAAGAGTACATATTGTTATACTTATCCACAAATTATCAATATATTGATTGGATGTTCATGCTTTGATTCACTTTTGATTCTAGTCTGGACTCATTTTACAACCTTCTAGTGTGTAAATTCTTCGGTATTTCTGATGTTAAGATCGCTGTTTCTTAGCTCTGTTTCATTTTCTCTGAATGAGATAATAAATACAAATATGTTGAATAAAATTAACATTATTTGAAAAAATAAAAAATTCAAATTGTTGAGGTTAGCCAGGTATTGAGAAAACAAGATCATAATAATTGAGATTGAAAAAACACGATACTTAAACACAGCTATAATAGACAAAGAATGAATAATAAGTTTAAAGAAAGACATTTGTGAAGGCCCAAAGTATCGCGCTCCTCTAGAAGAATTTATTTCATTGTACTTTTTAATATGTTTTTTAAAAGAGCCTGAAAAACTACTCCATAAACTTGCTTTGGTTGATAAAATTTCTAAATCAACTTTTGTTAAACAACTATAGTTACCAAAGTTAATGAGTTTTCCTGTCGTTAATAAGGTTAAATATTTATGAATTTGATAAAATAATTGAAATAAGGGACCTTCTGCTCTTTTAACTCGTTTTGCTACTACTGATTTATCAGGTTCTAACAAAACTTTATTTACTAAAAGTCCTAGTTCTTCGGGTCTATCCTCACCATCACCATCCATTAAAATAACATAATCAAAATCTAAATTTTTAGATAAATATTTTATACCAAAAGCATTGCATCTTGCGTGGCCTTTATTTTTATTCATATGAATAATTTTAATAGAATTAATATCAGACGGGATTTTAATCTCAGAATTATTTATTGTAGAAGAATCATTAACAATAAGACATTTAAATTTTGTATTTGGAAGGTTCTTGATATTTTCATTGATACCAGACAAAAGTTTTTTTAAAGACTCCCAATCATTATAAACAGGAATTAAAATAGTAAATTTTTTCATCTTACACCAATCATACATATACCTTGACGTTGGATTTTACCAAACTCACCTGGACAAATTGATTTAAGAACATTGGCATTACCTGTGTAAATCACCCCTCCATCCATCTTTAAATTTTTTAATTCAGGACTCAAATTATTAAACCATCTAGGTCTGGACTGAAGATGATAGGATAGATTACCACCTAACCATTCATCGCCTACAACTATAGTAATGTTATTTGTAAAATTTTTTTCCCACCTGTCTTGCACTAATCGAGCAATTTCTTTACCTGGATAGTCAGTTCTTTTATTGTCTTTAGAAAAAGACACATATAAATATATCAAGGGTGAAAGAATAGAAACAAATATAAAGACTGCTATAAATCTTTTTAAATGATTAAGATTAATTTTAGATTGCAAAATATAAATAAACAATAATCCAAAAAATAAATAAAATGGTGTCATCCACATAGTTCTAATATTTGCCCCAAGAATTAGTGATGTTAAAAACATGATTATAATTGGTACAAATGTTACAGAAATCAGATAAATTAGTCTTTCATCACGAAAATCTAATTTTAGTTTAAATTTAAATTTTGAAACAATTAAACTCAATAAACCAAAAAAAGGAATTAGGATTCCTATTTGTTTAAGAGTGAATTTTAATGGATAAAGAAAATGATTTAATAAATTGCTCTCCTCAAAACTTGTTCTTTTTAGTCCATAGGTGATTGTTTTGAATTCATTGTCAATCAACCACATGAAGTGTGGTGTTAGGACTAATAAAAAAACTAATATTGAAATAAAATATTTATAATTCAAATGTTTATTATCTTTTAATTTAAAAATAAAAAATACTGCTATTCCAACTAATAAATAAATAAACAAGTATTTTGATAGGACCCCTAAGGCCGCGAATAGTCCTAACAATACCCAATTCTGGACTTTGTCATTTTTGTAGCATTGCCAAAAATAATAAACAGTTAAAGTCCAAAAAGGTATTTGACATACATTTACATTAAACTCTGGTGTAGTAAAATTATAAAAATAAATTCCCTCAAGCAAAAAAACTGAAATTAAAGCGTGAAATTTATTTTTTAAAAATTCTTTAGCTAATTTAAAAATAACAGTAAAAGAAAATACAATAAATATCTGGCTTAACAGGTAATAGGCCCAATCTTGTTTGCCGAAAACTTGGTAAAAAATTTCTGGAAAAAAAGCACTTAAGGGAGGATGTTTTTCAAATCCCCAATCTAGATTGCTTCCCCACGCTAAGGCCTCGATAACATCAAGTGGCAAATTTTTGTTTGAGATAAAGGGAACAAATGTCCAGATAAACAAATGTGCAAAAAGAAATAGATTAAATACTAAAGAAATATTTTTTTTTTTTATCATTTTTTCATAAAATAATACAATTTAAAGTCTATTGACACGTAAAATTTGAAACATATACTCCCACTTTTTAAAATATGACAAAAAAACCCATTAAAAAAACTACTAAAAAAACCCCAATAAAAGGGGCAAAAAAAACTAATTCTAAACGTTATATTCCTAACGACAAAGAAAAATATATGTGTGCTAAGCATAAACAATTTTTTAAAGAAGAGTTAAATCGCTGGCGATCAAACATAATTAAAGAGAACAGCTTTACTAACTTTTTAAATTCTTCAGATGATAGTGTTTCATCTGCTGATATGGTTGATCAGGCATCTTCATATACAGATAAATCTGTTGAGATGAAAACTCTAGCTCGTAGTAGAAAATTAATTGAAAAAATTGAATCTGCGCTTGGTAGAATTAAAAATGATACATATGGTTACTGTGATGAAACTTCAGAGCCTATTGGTCTAAAACGACTTATAGCAAGACCAGTTGCTACGCTTTCGATCGAAGCTCAAGAAAATCATGAACGAGATGAAAAAATTTTTATTGATGACTAAATGTTAGGAACTTTTTCATCTTTTTCAAAAAGGTCGTAGCCTTTTTGAACTGCTTCTCTTTTTGAAATTAGCTCATACCATCTTTTTAAATTTTTATAATTCTTTAGTCCAATATCGTGCCAATCATGTCTAGCAATCCAGGGGAATGTTGCGATGTCTGCTATGGAATAAAAATCTCCTGCTAAATACTCTACTTCAGCTAATCTCTCATCTAATTCCTTATAAATTCTAGTACAAACTTTAAAGTATCTTTCTTCTCCAAACTGACTTTTTCCTGGATTATAATGATGAAACTGATGGTGCTGACCAAGCATAGGTCCTACGTAGGCCATCTGAGCCATTAACCACTGGTTAACAATTGTTTTTTTCCCATTAAGATCATATAATTTTCCACTCTGTTCCGCTAAGTAAATTAGGATAGCTCCAGACTCAAAGATACTAATGTTATTCTTGTGATCTTTAATTACTGGTATTTTACTAAATGGACTTATTTTTTTAAATTCATTTTTAAATTGTTCTTCCTTAGATATATCAACTAAAGTTATCTTGTAATCGTATTTTATTTCTTCAAGCATAATAGAAACTTTTTTTCCATTAGGTGTATTGGCCGTAAACAATTCAATCATTTTTTTAGGCCTAGCCTATCGTGAATGCTTTTTGAGGCTGTAGTGAATTCAAATCTATAAGTTTCGTTGGGTCTAGCTCTTTTAAAACAAGCTCTTGCTGCTAAAGCACCTTCATGAAAACCAGATAAAATTAGTTTCAATTTTCCTGGATAAGTACAAATGTCTCCAATTGCAAAAATACCCTCCTTATTAGTTTGAAAATTTTCTGTATCAACTGGAATAGTTTTTTTATCAATATTTAGTCCCCAGTCAGCAATTGGTCCAAGCTTCATAATAAGACCAAAAAAACTTAAAATATAATCAGTCTTGATTTTTTCTAGTTTTCCATCTTCATTTTCAATTTCAATTCCTGTCATTACTTCGTCACCTTCAACGGACTTTATGTTGTAAGGCGTTTTTATTAGTATTTTACCCTCTTTTTCTTTTTGTTTAATTTCGTTTAAGGTATGAGCAGCGCCCCTAAATTCAGTTCTTCTATGAATTAAAGTAATTTTATTTGTTTTTGAGAGTTCTAACGCCCAGTCTAGCGCTGAATCACCTCCGCCAAAAATTGATATATTTTTGTTTTGAAATAAATTTTTGTTAGTTACGGAATAAAAAATTTGTTTGTTTTCAAATTTTTCTGCTTCTTTAAGAGCAAGCTTTCTTGGTTCAAATGAACCTACTCCTCCAGCGATGATAACGTTAGGTGCTGAAAAAATATTTCCTCTATTAGTTTTTAAAATCCATAAATTGTTTTCTTGTTTTATCTCTTCGACTCGCTGACCTAAATGTAAACCAGCTTTAAAAGGTTCTATTTGTTTTAACAAACCATTTGTAAGCTCTTCACCTGTACACTCTGGAATAGCAGGAATATCATAAATTGGTTTATCAGGATAAAGTTCTATGCATTGGCCGCCCGGACGACCTAGATTATCTATAACTTCACATTTTAATCCAATGATTCCTAGTTGATGGACTGCGAACAAGCCTGTTGGACCAGCTCCAATTATAATTGCATCCGTTGTTATCATTTAACTTTGTTTTATAGGTGTTGTTACTGTTAAACCATCAAGTTCATTTGAAATGATAATTTGACAACTTAATCTACTATTTTTTTTGGGCTCATAAGCCATATCAAGCATATCTTCTTCCGCATCATGAATCTTTTCTATTTTAGTTAACCAGTCTTCTGAGACATAAACGTGGCAAGTGGCACAAGCCATTGAGCCACCACAGTCAGCATCTATTCCTTCAATATTGTTTTGTACAGCTCCCTCCATTACAGAAAGGCCAGTTGCAACTTCAACTGTAACTTTTTTATTGTTATGTGAAATATAAGTTATTTTCGGCATATTAAAGAATATAGGTATAAAAAAAAATAGGGCAAGGGTCAAAAGTTACACACTTTCAAGGTTTAAAACCAATTATGCCCTAAATCACTAATTAATAACAATGTTGTTTTTGTTAGATTTTTTATTTTTTATGATGATAATTAAATTTAAACAAAAACTTAAAAAATAGTTAAAATGTCAAAATATAAACAAATTTATACCTCATCTATAAAAAATAAAGAAAATTTTTGGCAAGAGGTATCTGAAGATATTTTTTGGTATGAAAAACCAACTAAAATCTTAAATACTGAAAATCCCCCTTTTTATAAATGGTTTGAAGATGGCGTAACAAATACTTGTTACAACGCATTAGATCACCATGTAAATAATGGCAGGGGAGAAAAAGTAGCAATCATTTACGACAGTCCTATTACAAACACACAAAAAAAAATAACCTACGATGAATTAAAAGAGAAAGTCGCTTTGTTTGCTGGGGCATTAAAAAAACAAGGTGTTGGTAAAAAAGATAGAGTTATTATTTATATGCCTATGATACCTGAAGCAGTGATTGCGATGCTAGCTTGTGGACGAATTGGTGCAGTGCATTCGGTTGTTTTTGGAGGTTTTGCAGCAAATGAGCTTGCCAGTAGAATAGATGACTCTAAAGCAAAATTAATTGTATCTGCTTCTTGTGGCTATGAACCTGGAAGAACAGTTGAATACAAACCTCTTTTAAATAAAGCAATAGAGCTAGCAAAACATAAGCCAAAAAAATGTATTATTTACCAGAGGGAAAAATTTAAAGCAGAACTTAACAATTCTATAGATATTTCCTGGGAAGATTCCTTAAAAGGTGTTGAACCAGCTGACTGTGAAAAAATGAAAGGAAGTGACTATGCTTATATTCTTTACACGTCAGGAACAACTGGAATGCCAAAAGGAATAGTAAGGGACATCGCTGGTCACATAGTTGCTTTGAAATGGACAATGAAAAATATTTATAATATCAACCAAGATGATGTGTGGTGGTCGGCAAGTGATATCGGGTGGATTGTAGGTCATTCTTATATTGTTTACGCACCTCTATTTTATGGGTGCACAACAGTTTTGTTTGAAGGCAAACCTGTTGGAACGCCTGACGCTGGAGTTTTCTGGAGAGTTATTTCAGAGCATAATGTTAAATCACTTTTTACTGCACCGACAGCTATAAGAGCTATAAAGAAAGAAGATCCTAATGGAGAATTTTTCAAAAAGTACGATCTAAGTAAATTTGAAAAATTATTTCTTGCAGGAGAAAGGGCTGATCCAGATACAATTAAGTGGTTTGAAAAGCTCTCAAATTCTCCAGTAATAGATCATTGGTGGCAAACTGAAACGAGTTGGGCAATAACAGCTGATTGTACTGGCATTGAATCTTTTCCCGTTAAATATGGATCAGCCTTTAAGCCAGTACCTGGCTATGATGTAAAAGTATTAAATTCCGAAAGAAAAGAAGTTAAACCAGGTGTAATGGGAGATATTGTAATTAAGCTTCCCTTGCCACCCGGAACATTCCCTACACTTTGGGAAGCGGACGAGAGATATAAAATAAACTATATGTCAACTTATCCTGGCTACTATCAAACTTATGATGCCGGACATATTGATGAAGATGGCTATGTATGGATTATGTCACGTACAGATGATGTTATTAATGTTGCGGGTCATCGACTGTCAACAGGTGCGCTAGAAGAAGTATTAGCCGATCATAAGGATGTTGCTGAATGTGCTGTACTTGGAATAGCCGATAAACTTAAAGGTCAAATTCCAATTGGTTTACTTGCCTTAAAAGCAGGAGTTGTTAAAGATAAAAAAGAAATTACGGATGAATGTGTGAAGATGGTTAGAGATAAGGTTGGCCCTGTGGCAGCATTTAAAATAGCAATTATAGTTAGAAGACTTCCTAAAACAAGGTCAGGGAAAATATTACGAGGAACTGTAAGAAAGATTGCTGATAATGAACCTTATAAAATGCCAGCCACTATTGACGATCCAATGATTTTAGATGAAATAAAAGAAGATTTAATTGAAAATAATATATTAAAAATCTAAAGGTTCGCCTGAGCCTTCAATATTAACTTTACCATCTGACATTACTATTTTGCCATTAATGATTGTTGCGATCGGAAAACCTTTTATTGTAAAATTATTAAATGGCGTCCATCCACATTTACTTGCAATCATTTCATCTTTAATAGTTTGCTCTTTGTTCATGTCTACTATTGTTAAATCAGCATCAAAATCTTTTTTAATATAGCCTTTATTTTTAATGCCAAAAATTTTACATGGATTTTCACACATTAATTTAATTAGCTGTCCTAAGCTTAATTTCTCATTATTAACATGGTTCAACATAATAGGTAAAATGGTCTGTACGCCAGGCATGCCTGAGGGGGAAGCGGGATATTTTTTTTTCTTATCTTCTTTTGAATGTGGGGCATGATCAGAACCCAGAACATCAACAACAGAATTTTTAACAGCTACCCATAATCTATCGTAATGTTCTTTTTTTCTAATAGGTGGGTTCATTTGAGCCAAAGTTCCTAACTTATCATAACAATCTGGTGCATATAAAGTTAAGTGTTGTGGTGTTATTTCAAACGTCACATTTTTTTTATGCATTGCTAAAAAGTCAACTTCATCTTTTGTAGTAACGTGCAATACGTGAATTTGTTTATTATATCGTTCTGCTATTTTAACGACTCTTCGCGTGGAAGAAACAGCACACTCTGTATTTCTCCATTCTAGATGGGAATGAACATCTCCTTCTTTAATAAATTTTTTTCTTAAATTTAATATTGCTTCGTCTTCAGAATGAATAGAAACTATTCTATCACTTTGAGAAATTACTTTTTCAATATCATCCTCCTTATCAACTAATAGTTTGCCAGTTGAGGAACCAGCAAAAAGTTTGACACCACAGCAACCTTTTAAGCCTTTTAATTTTGAAAGTTGGTCAACATTTTCAGGTGTGGCCCCAAAATAAAAGGCATAGTTACAATGCATTCTGTTTTTTGCTAAATTCAATTTTTTATCAAACTCAATTAAATTAGAAGTTGGTGGATTGGTATTGGGCATTTCAAATACTGATGTAACACCACCAAGTACCGCTGCTCTGCTTCCACTTTCCAAATCTTCTCTGTCAGTTGAACCAGGTTCTCGAAAGTGTGTTTGAGTGTCAATTATTCCGGGTAAAACCAATTTATTTGAAGCATCAAATACTTTGCAACCATTTACTTCTATTTTTCCAATTTTTTTAATTTTATTATCGACTAAGGCAACATCTGATTTCTCTAATTTACCGTCAATATAACAAGATCCATTTTTAATAATAAGGCTATAATTTTCAGACATGATTACTTAAATATATTATACATTGTAAACTTGCAAATATGGAAAAAAATCAAATTGTTATACTCGAAGATCAAGGTTTAATTGCTATTGAAGGACCAGATGCTAAAGGCTTTTTGCAAAATATAATTAGTAATGATATTGAGAAAGTTAGTTTATCAAATTCAGTATTTTCAGGAATTTTTACTGCTCAAGGAAAATATTTATATGAATTTTTTATTATAAAAAATAATAATGGCTTTTTTTTAGATTGTGACAATTCTTTTAAAGAAGAACTTATTAAGCACCTCTTGAAATACAAACTAAGATCTAAAGTTGAAATTAAAGATTTGTCGTCATCTTATGTAATAGGAATTACTAGTGAAGAAAAATTTAAACAAATTCAAAATGAAGTGGGGTCTAAAGAAAAAACTATATTATATAGAGAAAGTTCTTATTTTTTAGATACACGATCAGCAAAACTGGGAGGTAGAATTTTATCAAGTCTTGAAAAATTACATCTAACAATAAAAAAATTGGATTTAAAAATTGTAGATAAATCTAATTATTTAAAAAATGCTCATACAGAGGGTGTCCCTATTCAGGGAATAAAAAATCTTCAGGATACATTGTTTAGTTTAGAATCTAATTTTGAGGAGTTAAACGCTATTGATTTTAAAAAAGGTTGTTATGTGGGTCAAGAAAATACCGCAAGAATGAAATTAAAAAATAAAGTTAGACGAAAACTTTTTCCAATTATTGCAAAAAATAATTTAAAAACTTTGGATGAAATTAAATTTAAAGACCAGGTTGTGGGAAAGGTAATAATTAATGGTGAATATCCTTTTGCATTGATAAAACTTTTTGACCCAGGTTTTTTAGAATTTTACAAAGAAAATTTAAAAGTTAATGAAACTGATGTTCAGGTATTAGTTCCTTCTCATTTTAAGTTTTAAAATGGAAATCAATATTTTATTTTTTCTTTGTGTAGTTCCTTCAATTATTATTTTTGGTATTGCGAAATCGGGAATCGGAGGATCTATTGCTCTAATCTCTATTCCATTGATGACTGTCGTTATGCCTTTAGGACAAGCTTTGGCAATTATCTTACCCATACTTATTCTTTCTGATTTTATTGCCGTTTATAGATTTAGAAAAGAATTTGACATTAATATATTAAAATTAATAGTTCCTTTCTCTGCAGTTGGAATTTTTGTTGGTTCAATAACTTTTTCTTATTTTTCAGAAGAATTATTGAAATTCATTGTTGGTTTAATGGGGTTTATTTTTTCGGCACACTATTTTTTATTTAAAAAAAATAAACTTAACCCTGCTAAAAAATCATTTTTAAAAGGTAGCACTTGTTCAATTGTTGCTGGGTTTACAAGTTTTTGTGTTCACGCAGGTGGAACACCAACAAGCATTTATCTTCTGCCTTTAAGAATGAAAAAAGAAATATACGTTGGAACAAGAGTTTTTTTTTTTACATTTGTTAATTTGATTAAACTCCCCTTTTATATAAATCTTTCTATGATTACTCTTGATAGTTTTAAGCAATCTATGATGCTTTTTCCACTGTCTGTTGTAGGAATTTTAATCGGTTATCAGATTTTAAAATATGTTGAAGAAAATTTATTCTATAATATAATTTATGCTCTTATATTAATAACAAGCTCTAGGTTGGTTTATAGCTATATTTTTTAATATTATCTTGTTTTGGTGCGGTCGGAGAGAATCGAACTCTCATGGGTTACCCCACACGGCCCTCAACCGTGCCTGTCTACCAATTTCAGCACGACCGCGTTCTATATGCGACAATAAATGAATGACAAATTTACTTCAAGTTGGTACACTGAATAAGTATGTCTACACAACAACAATTTAATAAGTCAACAGCTGAAATTTATAAAAAAATTTCTAAGTCTGTGCCTGAGATAGAGTGGAAAATTCATGCCCCTCTTATTGAAGAAATTAATAAATTAAAAACAGAAAAGAATGCCGTTATTCTAGCTCATAACTATCAAACACCAGAAATTTATCACGGAGTCGCGGATATCTCGGCTGATTCTCTTGCGCTTGCAGTAGAGGCTGCGAAAACTTCGGCAAGCATCATTATACTCTGCGGTGTGCACTTTATGGCTGAAACGGCAAAACTCATGAATCCATCTAAAAAAGTTTTATTGCCTGATATGTCTGCGGGATGTTCATTGTCAGCATCTATTACAGGGGACGATGTAAGGCTGCTTAAACAAAAGTATCCAGGTGTTCCTGTTGTCTCGTATATTAATACTTCTGCTGATGTTAAAGCTGAAACAGATATATGTTGTACGTCAGCTAATGCAGTAAAAGTTGTGGAGTCATTAAATGTAAATAAAGTAATTTTTCTTCCAGACCAATATTTAGCTAATTATGTGGCTAGTAATACAAATGTTAAAATTATTTCTTGGAAAGGTACTTGTGTTGTCCATGAAAAATTTACAGCTAAAGAAGTAGAAGAAGTGAGAGCTGCAAATCCTGGAATAAAAATTATAGCGCACCCAGAATGTCCACCTGATGTAATTAATGTGTCTGATTTTGCAGGATCAACATCTGGAATGGCTGAGTATGTAAATAAAAATAAACCAAAAAAAGTTATGTTGGTTACAGAATGTTCTATGAGCGACAATGTTGAAGCAGACAATCCTGAAGTGGAATTTGTTAAACCGTGTAATCTTTGTCCTTATATGAAAAAAATTAATTTAGAGAAAATATTAGATTGCCTTAAAAATGAGACTAATGAAATTATTATTGATAAAGAAATTTCAGATGCTGCAAGAAAATCAGTATTAAGAATGACTGAAATTGGTCGTTAAATTACGGTGATAAAGATAAATCAAAACTATATCAGCTCAATTGTAAAACGTGCTCTCAAAGAAGATCTTAAACCTTTTGGAGATATCACAACTAAGCTCATCAGTTTTAAAAATAAAAGAATAAAAGCAAAAATAATTGCAAAACAAAATGGTGTTATTGCTGGTTTAGACTTCTGTAGAGCTGCTTTCAAAATTGTAGGTAAAGAGTCAGTTTTCATAAGTAAAGTTAAAGATGGATCTAAAGTTAAAAAAAATAAAGTTATTGCTGAAATAAAAGCCAAAACAAAAACTATTTTAATTGCTGAAAGAACGGCTTTAAATTTTTTGAATCATGCTTCTGGTATTGCAACTTTAACCAATCAATTTACTCAAAAAGTTAATAAAAAAATTAAAATTTGTTGCACAAGAAAAACTACACCAAATTTGAGGATGTTAGAAAAATACGCTGTTAAAAAAGGTGGAGGTCACAATCATAGATATAATTTAAGTGATGAAATATTAATTAAAGATAACCATATAAGTGCTGAAGATAGTCTAAAAGATTTAGTAAATAAGGCTATTAAGACTAAAAAGATTGTAACAGTAGAGATTGAAAATTTAAAACAATTACGTCAAGTACTAGGACTTAAATTTAAAAGGATACTATTCGACAATATGACTACAAAACAATTAAGACAATGTTTAAAACTTTGTGAAAATAAATATGAAACTGAGTACTCTGGTAATGCCGATTTAAGTAATATCAAAAAAATATCTAATACAGGAATTAACAGAATTTCTGTAGGAGCTATTACTCATAGTGCTAAAACTTTCGATTTTTCCCTTGTGTTGAACTAGTTTTTTTAGATTGACGTCTTAGTTTCATCTGTAGTAAGATTCAATTACCATTCACATGGTTTAAAAGTGGCTCATCTACATGAGTTAAAAGTAGGTTGAATAATAAAAAAAGGAGATGTTATGGTAAAAAGACATACACATTTGCTTAATGAGTTCAGCCGAAATTTGTCTGAGGCTAAGCTTATTGATCAATTAAATAGATCTAGAAAAGCAGTAGAAGTAAATGCTGGTGGAACAAGTGGCTATACTATTAAAAAAGGTAAAAATACTGGCAAGATCTTAAAACATTTAAAAAAAGAGCCAAAGACAATTTAACTTTTGTAGAGGTATTACTTTTCAGTATTACCTCTATAAATCTACAAAACTATTATCCCAAATTTTTTCTAACTCAAAGTGAACACATAAACTATTGTAATTTTGTATTACTCGTCTAAGTTGTAGTTGTGAGTTCGCAATATAAAGAAAATAATTTTTCTACAGAAAACCTTTCTACTTCACATGCCGTAATTCAAAATAAAATAGTTAGACCTAATATTGGTCATTTAATAAAAAAAATAACTGTTGAGAGAAAACGAGAAAAAAAAATTACTATAGCTTTAGGAACCGTTATCTTATCATTAATTTTAATATTTATTTATTTTTAATAATAAATATAATCTGTAGTGATAAAGTTTTTTATTATTTAGAATTAAATTAGAAAATTTTAAAATAATTAAGTTTTGTGTGATTCGATATAATTAAGGAAAAACTAAATTTTTCCAAATCACATAAAACTGCCATTTTCTATTTCTCATGAATAGTTTTTAAATGCTACAATTTCTCACACTTTATTTTTACAGGAGTAAGAAAACTTAAATATTTATTTACTTTAAGATCTATAAATTTTTATATATTTGTTGCAAATTTATTTGTGGCCCACCAAACACAAAGTAGTTTATATTGTAGTAAAGCATAAACAACTGCTACTGACATATAACCACTACCAAATCCTAGTGTTAATTGTCCAACTATAATTGCCATTGCGCCATTTTGGATTAAAGTTTCTATAATGATTGTTTTTTTATTTTGCAGGTTTAGATTAAATACATTTGCTAAAATGATAACTGTAATTAAGATTGTTACTGTAAGAAACAATAATAAAAATCCTATCGACTTATATAATTCAATTACGTTAGACCACTCTGAAATCCATGCCCCAATTATTGTAAATAAAAATAAGAAAAGAGAAGAATATGAAAAAAACTTATTTATTTTTTCTACAAATATAGAAAAATTTGTATTAATAAATATACCTATAAGCACAGGTACAGTAGTCATTAATAATAGACCTGCACTCATTTTTAAAAAATTTAAGTCTTGCAAGACGGTGATTTCACTTATTATCATAGGAGTGACCACGATAAATATGAAAGGTATAGTTATAAAAGATAAAATAGCTGAAATTGCAGTTAAAGAAACTGATAAAGCTACGTTTCCATTTGCTAATTTAGTTATATAATTAGATGAGACGGCACTCGGCATCGATGTAATCAAAATAATACCTACTTTTAATACAGGATCATGCGTTGCAAAAATTGCAAATAAAATTCCTATACATGGTAAAATTATAATTTGTGATGTCAGTCCAATTAGTAAAAATTTTACATTCTTCAAAATTTCAATAAAATTTTTTAACTTAGTGCTCATGCCTATGCCTAGCATGATATAAAAAAGTGCAAATGGAGCAAATTTTGTAATAATTTCCATTGTTTATTATCTCATATTTTCAGTGAAGATCGTTTAATTAAATTAAAAATATTAGTTACAAATAATGCTATATTTTTCTGATTAATAAAATAATTGTTTTTGATTTTTTCATTTAATTTACCTTGGCCTGTTAAAAAGTATTCTAATTTTTTATTTCTTTTAATAGTTTTTTCTTTTAGAAGTTTATTTAATTTTCTAATCACTGTTGCTCTCGGTATAGATGAAATCTCAGCAATTGATGTCGCATTTACCCCCTGTATAGATTCATTTGTTTCGGTATCACTCATGCTTATAATATCTGCTATATACTTTTCTTTTTTAGATTCTAGGTTATTACTTGCTATATCCGTTTTTTTAAAACTTCTTTCTAAAATTATATTCTGATTTATACCAATATTCGCCCATATTACAAAAGTCTCTAAGTCACCAAAGATTAACTTCCATCTATTTAAGAAAGGAATTTGTAATTTAAAATAATGATTCCAAAATATTGTATAATATTTTTTAAAATATAATTCTATATCTCCTCTATTGATAGAAGAACCAAACCAGTCTTTCGCAGAAAATAAAATTGATAATTTTTCAAAAAAAATTGATATATTTTTAATTGCATTTTCAGGTTTTTGCAGTGTTAAAACTGACTTTGATAAAAGAATTTTCTGGCCTTTTCTTTTAATAAAATTTTTTTTTTCTAAATCAATTAGTTTACGTCTAACAGTTTCCTTTGGCATTTCTAAATTCTTTGATAACTCTAAAAGACTAATATTTGGTAGCCAAATTTCTTCTTTAGAATAGTATTCATCTATTGATTCAAATTTAAAAAAATTTGCATCATCTTCCCAAGATTTAGATACTAAATAAATTATAATAATACATTTGTCGTAATCTTTGAACTGCTTGTAAATGTTGTTAATCCATTCTTGTTGAAACTTTATCCAGTATTTCATTAGAATTAATGTATTACTTGATAAAACCTGAGCTATTTCATTGCTATCAAATTTTTCTAAATTATGAAGATTAGGCTCAGCGGTTTTTTTTTGGGACCCGCTAAAGTAAATACTTTTTTTATTCATTTTAAAAAATTTTGTTCTAAATAAATTTTAAATTCCATCAATTTTTGAAAAATCTATATAAGTGTTAAAAATTTTACAGAACATGGCCATTAATTCTAAACGATTGTTTTTAATATCTTGATTTTCATCATTGACTACAACGTTATCAAAAAAATTATCAATGTGTTCCTTAATTTCAGCTAATTTTGTGAGTAATTCCTCGTAGTCTTTTCTGTCTTCTTTTATAGTGAATGATTTTCTAATTTCATTGAGTTTTTCAAATAAAAATTTTTCTTCATCTTTTCTAAATAAAACTGCATCTGGTCTTCCTGTTAGTTCTTTAGTCAATTTTTTGCTTTCATGATCAAGAATACTTGAGGCTCTTTTAAATGAATAAATTGCATCTTTGCCTATTTCTTTATTAAAGTTTTTATTCATAACGATACTTTTTTTATAAAGAACCAAATAATTATCACCAATGTGTGCGCTAATTGCTGCTTCAATAATATCAGGTTTAATTTTTTTCTCTTTTAAAATGTTTTTCATTCTTTCTTTAAGAAAATCTAATATATCTTTTTCAATCTGATTATTTTCTACTTTAATTCCCTGATCTACATACAATCGTGCAGCATAAGAAATTAAATCTTTAAGTTTGAGCTCTAAATTGTTCTCAATGACTATTCTGAGTAAACCAATTGCCGCTCTTCTTAAGGCAAATGGATCTTTGGAACTTGTAGGTTTTTCATTAATTAAAAAGAAACCAACTAAGCTGTCTAATTTATCAATAATAGAGATTGCATAGCTTAAGGGTTTCTTTGGAACTGGTGACGATATTCCTGTTGGAAGATAATGATCACTTACTGCATTTGCTACATCTTCTTCAAATCCTTGTGCAAGAGCAAAATATTTTCCCATGATACCTTGAAGTTCTGGGTATTCACCAACTAAATCTGATTTCAAGTCTGATTTAGTAATAGAAGCCGCAATTTCAATTTTTTCTTTGTTAATATGTAGTTGGTCTGAAATGATAGCTGCTAACTTTCTAAGGCGTTGTGTTTTGTCATAAATAGTTCCAATTTTTTCAAAAAAAATTATTTCTTTCAATTTACTAATTTGTTTAATTAAATTTTTAGCTTTATCTTTATCCCAGAAAAATTTGGCATCTGAAAGACGCGCCAAAACTACTCTCTTATTACCTTCTCTAATAATATTTTGAGTATCAGGTTTATCAGCTACAATTAAAAAATTATTAGTTAATCTATTTTTATTATCAAATAATGGAAAATATCTTTGGTGTCTTTGTAGTGTCGAAATAATAATTTCTTGAGGAATACTCAAAAACTCTTTATCAAAATCAGCTAAAATAACACATGGATTTTCAGTGATATTAACTACTTCTTCCATTAACTTTTCATTAAAGTTTTCAAGATAACTCTTGCTTTTACAAATAGATTGAAATCTTTTTATAATATTATTTTTTCTATCTTCTTGTTTCAATAAAATTTGATTGACTTTTAGCTGTGACTCATACTCTTTGAAGTTTTTTACTTTCTTAATTTTATCGATAAAATTATCTACAATAATTATTCCATCAGTACTCGCTAAATGGTGGTACTCAAATTTAAGATGCTTGTTATCAAAAATAGCTAAAATTGATCTAAGAGGTCTACCCCACATTAAATTATGATCTGACCATCTCATTGATTTTTTCCAGTTAACAGATGTTATCGCTTTAGGCACCAACTGAATTAAAACATCTTCTGTAAGAATTTTCTTTGCTATTTTCTTAAAACAATAAAAATTTCCTTTTTCTTCTGTTTTTTCATAAAGGTCTTTTTTTAAAATTTGGTGAGATTTCATGAATCCCTCAATAATATTTTCAGATACACCAACTTTTGGTCCTCTTACTACTTTTGCTTCTATTGTAATTTGACCAGGTAAATCACGTATCAAAAGTACTAAACGTGTAGGTGTAGAATAAACTTCTGCAGATTTGTACTTTATGCCTTCTTCGTCTAATGATTTTAATAAATTTTTTTTAATCTCTTCTCTTGCGTTAATTTGAAGACCATGTGGAATTTCTTCGCTATAAAGTTCTAATAACAATTCAGCCATATTAAACTTGGGTAGCTAACCATGCTGCACCGGACCCTTTGGCTAATTCTCTTATTCTATTGATATATCCTGTTCTCTCAGCAACCCCAATAACTCCTCTAGCATCTAATAAATTAAAGACATGACTGGCTTTCAAACATTGGTCATAAGCCGGTAGAGCTAGTTTTTTTTCAAGTAAAGCTTTGCACTCTGACTCTGCAAATTCAAAGCTCTTCAATAGTGTCTCGGTATTAGCAAATTCAAAATTATAAGCAGAAAATTCTTTCTCTGCTTGAAAGAAAACCTCTTTGTATTTTACCCCTTCGTTGTTCCAGTCTAGATCATAAACATTTTTTTTGCCTTGCACAAACATACAGAGCCTTTCTAAGCCATAAGTTAATTCTACTGGTACTGGTTTGCATTCAATTCCAGTCATTTGTTGAAAGTAAGTGAATTGAGTAACTTCCATACCATCACACCATACTTCCCAACCTAAGCCGGCCGCACCTAGTGTTGGACTTTCCCAATCATCTTCTACAAATCTTATATCGTGTTTCTTTGTATCAATTCCTATAGATGCTAAGCTTTTAAGATAAATTTGCTTAATATCTTTTGGAGATGGTTTAATGATTACTTGAAATTGATAATAATGTTGTAGCCTATTTGGATTTTCACCGTATCTACCGTCAGTAGGCCTTCTTGAAGGTTGAACATAAGCAGCTTTCCAAGGCTTTGGTCCTAGCGATCTAAGTGTTGTTGCTGGGTGGAAGGTGCCTGCACCTACTTCAATGTCATAAGGTTGTAAAATTAAACAACCATACTTTCCCCAAAATTTTTGGAGACTCATTATAATATCTTGAAAAGATAAAATTTTATTTTTTTTTATTGTTTTTTTTGGCATCTACAAACCAAATTTTTGCCACATAGATTTTTCTTCTATTGAGTTAAGAATATTACTTAATTGATCTTCAACGGAGGCAGAAAGTTTTCGTCCTAACCATCCTTTTTGTTTTTCAAATTTTTTAATAACGACTTCTTCACCAAATTTTTCTTTTAAAATTTGATCAGCGTTACCAATTCCATCTATTAAACCAAGTTTAAGGGCAGATGCACCTGTCCAAAATTCTCCAGTAAAAATATTATTTTTTTCAGGATCCTTTAATTTTTTTCCTCTGCTTGTTTCAACAACTTTTATAAAATCAGCATGGAGTTCTAATTGAATATCTTTAAGTTTTTTAATGTCCTCTTCTTTTTCATCTACAAACGGATCAAGTGTGCTTTTATTTTTGCCTGCAGTATAAATTCTTCTATCTATGCCCATTTTTTTAATTAATTCTTTAAAACCAAATGAAGCAGAAATAACTCCAATTGATCCTATAATTGAACTAGAGTTAGCGTAAATTTCATCTCCTGCGCACGATATTAAATATCCGCCTGAAGCGGCAACATCTTCTGCGAATATTAAAACTTTAATTTTTTTCTTATCAGCAAGTTGTCTAATATAGCTATAAATTAAGTGTGATTGAACTGGCGAACCCCCAGGTGAATTAATTGAGATAGCAACATGCTTAATTTTTTTAATTGAAAAAGCTTTTTTAAGAATATCTTGCTGGCCCGCAAGATCAATACCTTTATTAAATCTGCCTGCATTGCCAATAATTCCTGTTAATCTGACATGAGGAACAGTTGTTTTTTTTTTGAAAAAATTGAACATAATTTTAATGATTAATAGTATTTATCTTATATCAGTACCATAAATAAATTTTAAATATTTATTATTCTACTAGCAGTTGAATAAAGGTGCGTCATCAAAGTTCAAAATTAAAATATTTTATTTAAAAATTAGATTATAAATATTAAAAATTATGGGATCAGTAATACCGCTTAAAAAATCTGCCAACTCGGCTTACCTAGACTTAAAAAACCTTGTTAACAATAGACTTATAGAAGTTGAAAAGCTAATAGAGGTGAAACTTGATAGCAAAGTTAGTTTGATTAAAAAGATGAGTGACTATCACCTTAAATCAGGTGGTAAAAGATTGAGAGCGCTTTTAACTCTAGGTTCAGCAAAACTTGCTGGGTATGATCAAAAAGGAACACGTGACGTAAATCTATCTGCTTGCGTTGAATTAATTCATAGTGCAACTTTACTGCATGACGATGTAATTGATGAAAGCGATCTTAGGAGAGGGATAAAAACTTCTAATGCATTATGGGGAAATCAATCTTCTATTTTAGTTGGTGATTACCTTTTGAGCAGATGTTTTGAAATTATGGTTGATGATGGCGATCTTGAAGTGTTAAAATTATTATCTTCAACTTCTTCAAAAATTGCACAGGGTGAAGTAAAGCAATTAGAACATAAAGGTGAGGCTGATTTACTTGAAGAAACATATATTGATATTATTAATTTAAAAACAGCAGCTTTATTTTCTGCAGCGACTAAAACAGGAGCTTGTCTTGCTGGTAGTAATGAAAAAGAGAAAAGTGCACTAGAATCTTACGGAAAAAATATTGGACTTGCTTTTCAGATAGCTGATGACGCTTTAGATTATTACTCAAAAGAAATTATTTTTGGAAAAAAAATTGGTAAAGACTTTTATGAAGGGAAAGTAACACTACCATTAATTATTATTTTTCAAAGAGCTGATAATAATGAAAGAAATTTTTTAATTGAAACTTTTAAAAAAACTGAGAGAACTAAAAAAGATTTTGAAAAAACACTTGAGTTAATAAAAAAATATAAAGCAGTTGAAGACAGTCTCCAAAGAGCTGAATATTTTGTTAATGTTTCTCATGATGCATTAGGAATTTTTGAAGATTGTAATGAAAAAAAAATATTACAAAATTTAACTGGTTTTAGTTTAAACCGATCATTTTAAGGATAAAGTATTTCTTTTTTCCACTTACCGTTAGTTTTGATATAGTTCAATCTTTCGTGAATTCTTCCTTCGCCATCTAACCAAAATTCCACTTCTTGTGGTAAAATTCTCCAGCCTGACCAATGTGTAGGTCTAGGTACTTTATTTTGAACAGGATATTTTTTTTCAAATTCTTTAATTTTGCTTAAAAAGATATCTCTACTTTCTAATTTTTGTGATTGAGAAGATGCCCATGCACTTATTCTATTATTATAAGGTCTTGAGTTAAAATAATCATCAGCTTCTTTTTCTGTAACTTGTTCGACATTACCTGTAACACGTACTTGTCTTCTTAAGCTTTTCCAGTGAAAACACATAGATGCCTGTTGATTGATTTTAAGGTCACTCCCTTTTCTGCTATTAAAATTTGTATAAAAAACGAATCCTCTATCGCTTATACCTTTTAAAAGGACCATTCTCACGCTAGGTTGTTTTTTTTTATCTGCTGTACCGAGAGCAACAGCATTAGGATCGTTTATTTCTTTCTCTTCTGCTTCCTTAAACCAGTTTTTGAACAAATCTATAGGATTATCAAGGTCTCCAAAACAGAGATCTAATCCTAGAGAATTTTTGCCATTATTTTGATTCATATATTCTATAAAATAACTTATATATTAATTAACTATGTCTTTTAACACTTTTGGTAAAATATTTAAATTTACAACATGGGGAGAATCTCATGGACCAGCTATTGGTTGCGTCATTGATGGGTGCCCTCCTAATATTTCTATATCTGAAAAAGATATTCAAAAAGATATGGATAGGAGAAAACCTGGCCAATCTAAGTTCACAACACAAAGAAAAGAGGAAGATAAGGTGGTTATTTTATCTGGTGTTTTTGAAGGTAAAACCACAGGTACTCCTATTTCTATTATTATTTACAACAAAGATACACGTTCTAGAGACTATGAGTCTATTAAAAATAAATTTAGACCAGGACATGCAGATTTTACTTATTTTAAAAAATATGGCATCAGAGATTATAGAGGTGGTGGTAGACAATCGGCTAGAGAAACAGCATGTCGTGTAGCGGCAGGTGCAGTAGCTAAGATAGTTTTAAATAAAATTGTTGGGTCAAAATTTAATATTATTGGTGCTGTGACACAACTGGGATTAATGTCGTGTGATGTAAATAATTGGAAAGATACAGAAATTAGAAAAAATCCTTTTTTCTGTCCTGATAAAAAATCAATTAAACTTTGGGAACAGTATTTACTTTCAGTCAGAAAAGCAGGTTCATCATGTGGTGCTGTTATTGAGCTAAGAGCTTCCGGTATACCTGTGGGATTAGGTGCTCCTGTTTATTCAAAATTAGATACAGATATTGCCTCGGCTCTTATGAGTATCAATGCAGTTAAAGGAGTAAATATTGGTTCTGGGATGAGTTCTGCGTATTTAAGTGGTGAAGAAAACTCTGATGAAATGAGAATGAAATCTGGAAAATTAAAATTTAAATCTAATAATGCAGGAGGAATTTTAGGTGGTATCTCCTCTGGTCAAGATATTGTTGCTTCATTTTCTGTTAAACCTACTTCATCAATATTAACAAGCAGAGAAACAATTGATAAAAAAGGTAAGAACGCAAAAATTTCTGTTAAAGGAAGACACGACCCTTGTGTCGGTATAAGAGCTGTTCCAATTGGTGAAGCAATGCTTGCTTGTGTGCTGTTAGATCACTATTTATTAAATAGAGCTCAGTGTGGTTAATTAGAAATTTTATTTCTATTCTTTGCTAAAACTATATTAGATTTTAAAATATTTTCTATTTTTTCAACTATAGAATCACAGTTCAAACCAGCTTTCGTGTACATTACATCTGGTGTATCTTGATCAAGAAATAAGTCAGGCAAAAACATAGATCTAAATTTTAAACCTTTGTCAAAAACTCCTCTTTCAGAAAATAACTGAGCAACGTGTGATCCAAATCCACCGATCGATCCTTCTTCGATGGTAATAACTGCCTCGTGAGATGTCGCGACTTCCATAATTAGTTTTTCATCTAATGGTTTTGCAAATCTTGCGTCAACTATTGTTAGTTCTATTCCTCTTGAAGATAAAATTTCCGCAGCTTTTTTACATTCTTCTAATCTAGCACCAAGACATAAAATTGCGGCCTGTTTACCTTGCCTTACTATTCTTCCTTTTCCAATTTCAAGTGTTTCACTTATGTTGGGTAGTTCAATTCCCACACCATTTCCTCGTGGATATCTAAACGCACAAGGCCTATCATTAATTTTAACAGCAGTATTAACCATCCTAACTAGTTCAGCTTCATCACTTGCTGCCATAACTACAAAATTAGGTAGTGTTGATAGGTAAGTAACATCAAAAGATCCTGCGTGCGTTGCTCCATCAGCACCGACTAATCCAGCTCTATCAATCGCAAATCTGACAGGAAGTGATTGAATAGCAACGTCGTGAACTACTTGATCGTATGCTCTTTGCAGAAATGTAGAATAAATGGCTGCAAAAGGTTTGTAACCTTCGGTAGCAAGACCTGCTGCAAAAGTCACAGCATGCTGCTCTGCTATTCCAACATCAAACATTCTATCTGGAAAACTCTTCTCAAAAATATCCATACCCGTTCCACCTGGCATTGCTCCTGTTATTCCTATAATTTTAGTGTCTTGCTCCGCATGTTTAACTAGTGTTTGAGCAAATATTTTTGTGTAAGAAGGGGTTTTTGTTTTACTTTTTACCTGTTCTCCAGTTAAAACATTAAATTTGGAAACACCGTGATATTTATCACCTGAATCTTCAGCAGGTTTATAACCTTTGCCTTTTTTAGTCATAGTGTGAATTAAAACGGGACCTTGATGTTTTGAATTTTTAACATTTTCTAATATTGTAACTAAATTATCTACATCATGGCCGTCAATTGGCCCTATGTAGTAAAAACCAAGTTCACTAAAAAGAGTTCCTCCTGTAACAAGTCCTCTAATTGCATCTTCAGCTTTAGCAGTTCTTTCGGCAAAGCGTTTTGAGAATGCTGAGGCAATCATTTTAACAGTTTCTCTTAGGCTAAAATAAATTTTCCCCGAAAGAAGTTTAGGTAAATACTTGCTCATTGCTCCAACTGGTTTAGCTATAGACATGTCATTATCATTGAGAATAACAATAAGTCTTGATCTTAAAGCTCCAGCATTATTCATTGCCTCATAGGCCATGCCTGCGCTCATTGCTCCGTCTCCAATAACTGCTACAACATTATTATTGTCATTTGATAATTTTTTTGCAACTGCCATTCCAAGTGTCGAAGAAATAGAAGTAGAACTATGTGCTGCACCAAAAGGATCATACTCACTTTCTGATCTCTTTGTAAAACCAGAAAGACCACCTCCTTTTCTTAATGTTTTAATTGAGTTTTTTCTTCCTGTAATAATTTTATGCGGATAACATTGATGTCCAACATCCCAAACCAATTTATCTTTTGGTGTATTAAAAACATAATGAATAGCAACAGTAAGTTCTACAACGCCTAGGCCCGCACCTAGATGTCCGCCGGTTTCAGAAACAACATTAATCAATTCTTCTCTAAGCTCATTAGATACCTGATTTAATTGTTCTTTTTTTAATTTTCTTAAATCTGCCGGATAGTTAATTTGTTCTAATAACTTACTCATTAAAAATTTCTTTCTAAAATAAACTCAACTGTATTAATTAAATTATTTGCTTTTTTTCCATGTTTTGACAGTTTACTCAATATATTTTTCTTCAGTTTGCTAGCATATGAATAGGCTTTTTCATATCCTATTAAAGCTACTAAAGTTGATTTACCTTTTTTTTGATCTTTTTTAGTGGATTTACCTGCAAGTTTTTTTGACCCCTTAATATCGATAAAATCATCAGCAAATTGAAATAATAGACCTATATCTTCACCTAGTTTGCTTAAAGATTTAAGCTCTTTATTTTTTTTTTTTGCAATTATTCCTGCTGCATAACAACAAAAGTTAAATAATTTACCAGTTTTTTTTCGTTGCATATCCAATATGTCAGTAAAAGTTTTTTTTTTTTTTTCAAAGTTTAAATCAAGATACTGGCCTCCTGCTATGCCAGCATGGCCCGAACAGTATGCCAAGCTTCTAACAAGTTCTATTTTTGATTTATTTTCTATTTTGTAATTTTGATCAGTAATCATTTCAAAAGCTAATGTTAATAAAGAGTTACCAGCTAAAATTGCAGTAGATTCTCCAAATTTAATGTGAGCTGCAGGTTTGCCTCTTCTAATTTTATCATCATCCATGCACGGAAGATCATCGTGAATTAAGGAATAAGAGTGAATACATTCTACTGCAGCACATACATTTAAAAGTTTAGCAGCATCTATGTTAAAAAGTTTTCCAGCACCTAAAACTACAGAGGATCTAATTTTTTTTCCTCCTGACAGGGATCCATATTTCATTGGTAAGACCAAATCAGAGAATGTTTGTTTTTCTAAATATTTTTTAAGAAAAATATCTGTTTTTTTTGCATTTTTATTTAATATCTTTTTCATCATAGGTTATTTTTCTTGTCTTTTTTTCCTATGGTAGAGATTTCTTTACTACGTTTTTTAAATAATAAATCTATTTTTTTATTTAGACTTAAAAGACGTGCGTATTCATTCATTGACTCAGGCAAGTTGGTGTCTTTGTTTTCTAGTTTTTCAAGAATTTGATTAATTTCTTCTTTAATCTCTTTTATTGATTTACTTTTAGCTTCGTCTGGAATATTTTCAATTTTCATTAAAAGTATAATAATTACATTATGAGAAATATCTATTCAAATATATTTAAAGTTAACAATAAAAACTTGTTTAAAGCCGTGAACTATCTCAAAAAAAAACAATTAATTGGTGTTCCAACAGAAACTGTCTATGGTTTAGCTGGAAATGCGTATTCCAAAGAAGCTGTCAAAAAAATTTATCTTTTGAAGAAACGCCCCTTCAAGAATCCGTTAATTATTCATTATTTAAATTTAGAACAATTAAAGAATGACGTAGAATTGAATAATAATTTTTATAAATTACACAATAAATTTTGTCCTGGACCGATTACATTTGTTCTTAAGAAGAAGAAAAATTCTTTACTATCTAATATGGCTACTGCAAATTTAAAAACAGTTGCTGTAAGAATACCTGAGCATAAAATTATTAGAAAAATATTGAAATTTTTAGATTTTCCCTTAGCAATACCTAGTGCAAATAAATCTACTCAAGTCAGTCCAGTTTCTGCTAAAGATGTTGTTGATGAATTTAATAATTCTTTAAAATTTATTTTAAATGGTGGTGATTGTAAAATTGGAATTGAGTCAACAGTGGTAGACCTAACTTCAAGTACAAAAATATTAAGACCTGGATTAATTAATCCATCAGATATCTCAAATGTATTAAAAAAAAAAATTTATTTTTACAAAGGTTCTGGGTCTATTAAAGCTCCAGGTATGTTAAAAAGACATTATTCACCTGGTATACCGATAAAGTTAAATCAAAAAAAAGCTAACAGCGATCAAGCTTTTATTGTTTTTGGCAAGAAATATAAAAAAGCAAAAAATATTTTTAATCTGAGCAGTAAATCTAATCTTAATGAAGCAGCTAGAAATTTGTATAAGATACTCAGATTAGTAAAAAACAAAAACTACAAAATGATTTGTGTTTCGCCAATTCCTAAATTTGGAATAGGTTTAGCAATAAATGATAGATTAAATCGAGCAGCTAAATAAAATAATGAATATAAACGTGAAAAACTTAAGTAAAAAATTTAAAAATTTTGTTGCAGTTAATAATATCAATTTTAGCTTGGACAAGAATAAGACTTTGGGGATATTGGGACCTAACGGCTGTGGTAAAACTACTTCTATAGGGATGATGCTTGGTTTAATTACTCCTTCGAGTGGGGAGGTATTGATCAATGATCAAAATGTAAACAAAGTTAATCGCAACGACCTTTTAAGTAAGATGAATTTTGCTTCTCCTTACATTGAACTTCCAAAGAAATTAACAGTAATACAAAACTTAGATGTTTATGGGAGACTTTATGGTGTCAAAGATCTAAAAAATAGAATTTTTGAAATATCAGAAGACTTAAGTTTAAATGATTTTTTGTATAAAAAAACAGGTGAACTATCATCTGGTCAAAAAAATAGAGTCTCGTTAGCTAAATCATTAATAAACAAGCCTGAAGTTTTATTTCTAGATGAACCTACCGCAAGTCTAGATCCTGATATTGGTGATTTTGTGAGAAACTATATCGAATCTTATAAATTAAAAAATAATATAACTATTTTATTAGCGTCTCATAATATGAAAGAAGTCGAAAGACTTTGTGACACGGTAATCATGATGAAAAAAGGTGAGATTGTGGATCAGGGCACATGTAAAAGTTTAATTGATAAACATGGTAGAGATAACCTTGAAGATACGTTCTTAAAAATAGCTAGGAGTAATAATGAGATGGCATAAAATTTACGGATTAAGTTTAAGACATATTTATTTAATCAAAAGTTCTTTTCCAAGAATTTTAGATTTAATTTATTGGCCGTCGATTCAGGTTTTTTTATGGGGATTTATTTCAGAATTTTTTACTATGAGTTCAAATTATTATAGCAATACGGTGGGCATTATTCTCACAGCGGCAATTCTTTATGATTTTTTATTTAGATCTAGTATTAGTTATAACATGATGTTTTTAGAAGAAATTTGGAGTAGAAATTTTACAAATTTGTTTATTGCACCCATTAAAATTAGTGAAATAATTGCAGCATTGACTATGACAGCAATTTTTAGAACTTTGATTGGACTGGTACCAGCTGTTTTGCTGGCAATTCCTTTGTTCGGCGTATCAATATTTAAGCTGGGTACGCCTTTAATTTTCCTTCTTCTCGCTCTTTATATTTTTGGTATTGGTTTAGGTTTGCTTGTTACAGCAGGCCTTTTAAGATTTGGACCTTCTTTTGAAAATATTGCCTGGGCGAGCTTATTTTTTTTGGCACCTTTAGGATGTATTTATTACCCTATTGAAATACTACCAAACTCACTTCAAATAATAGCTAAGGCTTTGCCGCTAGTTCATATATTTGAAGAAATGAGAAACATATTAATTAATCAAACTGTTAATTTCAAAGAAATAACAATAAGTTTAACAATATCATGTGCTTATTTTATCTTTAGTATAATAGTTTTTTATTTAGCTTATTTTGGTGCAAAAAAAAGAGGAACTCTGATTAATATTGGAGAATAATTTAATGAAATTAATAGATTGTTTTATGTATTTTGATGAAGATTTGCTTTTGGATATTAGATTCAATGTACTAAATAAACATGTTGATAAATTCATAATCTCAGAAGCAACTAGAGATCATGCGGGAAATAATAAAAAATTAAATTTTGATATAAAAAATTTTTCAAAATTTAAAAATAAAATTGTTTATATAGTAGAAGAAAACTTACCTAAATCAGTTCCAAAATTTAAGAAAAACTGGAGTTCTGATTGGCACAGAGAAAATTTTCACAGAAATTCGCTAGCAAAAGGTTATCATGAATTTCATGACAATGATTTGATAATGATATCTGACTCGGATGAAATACCAAATCCTCATAAAATAAGTTTGTTTGATAAAAAAAATACTTATGGTTGCTTTTTACAAAAAAATTTTTCTATTAAATTAAATTTTTTAAATACATCAAATAGTTCATGGCCTGGCACAAAGATATGTATGAAAAAATTTTTAAGGTCTCCACAATGGTTGAGAAACATAAAAACGAAACCACAACCATTTTGGAAGTTCTATAAACCTAAAGCACCTCAACTAATAAGCAATGGAGGATGGCATTTTAGTTTTCTAAAAAAACCTGAAGACATAGCAAAAAAAATAAAAGCCTATGCTCATCAAGAGCTTAATAAACAAAAATTTACAGACATAAATTTAATCAATGATAGGTTAAAATTTGGTAAGGATATATTTGATAGGAATTATAGTTATAAAAAAATAGAAATAGATAGTGATTTTCCTGACTATATTATAAAAAATAAATTAAAATTTAAAGATTGGATATTATGATTAATGGTGCGCCCGGAAGGATTTGAACCCTCAACCTCCTGATCCGAAGTCAGGCGCTCTATCCAGTTGAGCTACGAACGCATATAATGTTAATCTAAATTTAAATGTCTAATAACTCAACAAAATTCTCAATCAAAGAAGACGATGCTGAAACTCGTCTAGATGTGATACTTGCAAAATTAATACCTGACTTAACAAGATCTAATTTAAAAAAAGTTATAGAACTTAAACAAGTTAAAATTAATAATATTACTGAGAAATCTCCATCTAAAAAATTAAAAACTAACGATATCATAGAAATAAATTTAAAACCTTCAGAAGAAATAAAAATTTTACCCACAAAAATTAAATTAGATATTTGTTATGAAGATAAAGATATTTTAATTATAAATAAGCCTGCTGGTATGGTTGTTCACCCTGGTGCTGGAAATTATAAAGAAACACTTGTTAACGCATTAATTTATAAATATAAAAATAATCTTTCAAATGTTAATGGAATTACTAGACCTGGAATAGTTCATAGAATTGATAAAGAAACAAGTGGACTCTTGGTGGTAGCAAAAAATAATAAAACTCACTCTAATTTAGGCAAACAATTTAGCGAACATACTATCCAGCGAACTTACCAAGCATTGGCCTGGGGGGTTCTGAGACCTTTAAGCGGAAGAATTGAAACCTTAATTGGTAGAAGTAGAAAAAATCGTCAATTAATGTCTGTAACTGAAATTACTGGAAAAAAATCTATAACAAACTATAAAACGTTAAAAGTCTTTAATATTAAAGATATTCCAAAAATAACGTTTGTAGAATGTAAATTAGAAACTGGAAGAACACATCAAATTAGAGTGCACATGGCTTATATGGGAAATTCTCTTCTTGGAGATCAACAATATGGGAAAAAAAATATTCGGTTTAAAAAGGTTAATGAAGAATTTGAAGATAAATTAAAAGTGTTAAATAGACAGGCTCTACATGCAAAAAGTTTAGGCTTTATTCACCCTACTACTAAAAAACTTATAAATTTTGAATCAAAACTTCCTAAAGATTTTAAAAAAATACTAGATTTACTGAATAAATTAAGCCATTAAAATGTTAAATTGTAGTTTATAAATATTAAATAATGAAAAAAGAAGAAAATATAACTAATTTACCTTCACCTTCTGTTCGAGGTTTATCCATTTATTTATCACAAATTAAAAAATTTCCCATGCTTGATGCGGAGGAAGAATATTTGTTAGCCAAAAATTGGAGAGAAAGGGGAGACTTAAAAGCGGCTCATAAATTAGTGACAAGCCATTTAAGATTAGTCGCAAAAATTGCTATGGGTTATAGAGGATACGGACTTCCTGTTAATGAATTAATATCTGAGGGTAATATTGGATTGATGCAAGCCGTCAAAAAATTTGATCCTGAAAAAGGTTTCAGATTAACAACATATGCAATGTGGTGGATAAAAGCAGCTATACAGGAATATGTATTAAGATCTTGGAGCTTAGTTAAAATGGGAACAACAACTGCCCAAAAAAAACTTTTTTTTAATTTAAAAAAATTAAAAAATAAAATTGCACCTAATCAAGAAGGAGATTTAAGAAACGAACATGTGGAGGAGATATCAAAAAGACTAGATGTTAGCTCACATGAAGTTGTTAATATGAATCGTAGACTAATGGGACACGAAAAGTCACTTAACGACCCTATAAAGGCTGGAGAAACTGATGAATGGCAGGATTGGCTAGTTGACGATCGCTTAGACCAAGAATTGATAGTGTCACAAAAACAAGAATACGATGATAAAAAAGAATTACTAAATCAAGCTATGATTATTTTAAATGATAGAGAAAAAGAGATTTTAAAAGAAAGAAGGCTTTCAGAAAATCCAAAAACTTTGGAAGATCTAAGCAAAAAATATAAAATTAGCCGTGAAAGAATAAGACAAATCGAAACAAAAGCTTTTGAAAAACTTCAAAAGTCTATGATTAATTCTTCTAATTCTAAAAATTTACTTTCATCAAAATAAGAAAAATTAAGCATTAAAGGGATCTTCAATTAGGATGGTGTCTTCTCGTTCTGGGCTTGTAGATATGCTTGATATTTTAGCTCCTATAAAATCTTCTAAAGCATGAATATAAGCTTTGGCTTTTTCAGGAAGATCCTCCATATTTCTCACACCCTGCGTAGAAGTTTTCCAACCAGAAAATGTTTTATAAATAGGTTTAATGTTAAATTGATCTTCAGAAGCTGCGGGTAAATAATCCATTTTTTTTCCATTCAGCTCATATTCAATACAAATTTTAATTTCATCTAATTCATCTAAAACATCTAATTTTGTTAGAGCTATTCCGGTAATACCTGCAACTTTAATAGTTTGCCGAACCAACACACCATCAAACCAACCACACCTTCTTTTTCTAGCTGTAACGGTTCCGAATTCTTTTCCTCTTACCCCTAAGCTTTCACCAATTTTATCTTTTAATTCTGTTGGAAAAGGTCCGCTTCCAACTCTAGTTGTGTATGCTTTAGTAATTCCTAAAACATAATTAATAGTATTTGGTCCACAACCAGTGCCTGTTGCTGCCATTGCTGGAACAGTATTAGATGATGTAACAAAAGGATAAGTCCCATGATCAACATCCAGTAAAATACCCTGTGCGCCCTCAAATAATATTTTTTTCTTTTTCTTTTTATATTGATCTAATTTGAGCCATACAGGCTGAGCAAATTTTAAAATTTTTGGTGCTATTTTTAACAGTTTTTCTTTAAGATCATCCTTTTTATAGGTTTTTTTCTTAAGTCCTTTTCTGATTGCATTATGGTGAAGTAGAACATTTTCTAAGCGTGCGTCTAGATTAGTTTCAGACCGTAGATCCATTACTCTAATTGAACGTCTGCCAACTTTGTCTTCATAACAAGGTCCAATACCTCTACGAGTTGTTCCAATTTTTTTTTTCCCTGCGGCATCCTCTCTAATCTCATCCATCTCTCTGTGAAAAGGTAAAATAAGAGAAGCGGATTCTGAAATCATAAAATTATCTGGTGTAACTTCTACTCCTTGTTTTTTAATGTCTTTAATTTCATCTAATAAAGCCCACGGGTCAATAACGACGCCATTACCTAAAATAGAAATTTTTTCTTTTCTTACTATTCCTGATGGTAATAATCTTAATTTAAAAACTTTTCCATCAATAACTAAAGTGTGTCCTGCATTATGTCCTCCTTGAAATCTCACAACAACATCTGCTTGGTCAGACAACCAGTCAACAATCTTACCTTTTCCTTCATCTCCCCACTGAGAGCCTACTACAACAATATTTTTCATTATCTAAATTTTTTATTAATAGTTATCGAGTTTAAATGGTTAATTGGACCATGGCCTTTACCGAAGTTAGGGTTAGATCTTATTGATTGGTTAACATATTTAATTCCAAGCTCACAGGATTTGTTTAATAGTTTTCCACATGAGAAAAATGTAGTGATAGCACTAGATAGTGTGCAACCAGTACCGTGTGTATTCTTGGTTTTAAGCTTTTTATTTGAAAAAATCTTAATTTCTTTTTTATTTACAAACATATCTTTTACGATTTTAGATTTAAGATGGCCTCCTTTTATAAGCACATTCTTGGCGCCCATTTCTAATAAAATTTTAGCTGCCTCAACCATATTTTGAGTATTTTCAATCTTTAAGTCCGTTAAAACTTCTGCTTCTGGAATATTGGGTGTAATTAAAGAAACTTTTCTAATTAGTTGATTCTTCAAAATATTAATTGCTTTATTATCGATTAGTCTAGCTCCTCCTTTTGCAACCATCACAGGATCTAAAATAATCTTAGAAACTTTAATTAATTTTAAAGAATTAATTACTGATTTAATAACACTCTCAGAATGAAGCATGCCAATTTTAATTGCATCCGGTTTTATGTCTTTACAGGTAAATAATATTTGTCTAGAGATCTCTTTTGAATCTATAGCTACTATTGATTTAATACCTGTAGTATTTTGAGAAGTCACAGCAGTTATAGCTGTCATTGCATAAGAACCTAAAGATGTTATAGTTTTTATATCAGCTTGTATACCCGCTCCACCTGAAGAGTCTGAACCAGCAATTATTAGTATTTTAGATTTAGGTTTCAATTTAATAAATAGTTTTTTTTATTATTTGAATACATTTTTTTAGTAAATCTTTATTATATGACTCTCCCATTATTCTAATTTTAGGCTCTGTACCTGATTTTCTCACTAACAGTCTTCCTTGGTTTTTTATAAGTTTATATGCAGTGTTAATAGCTATTTTTGTTTTACTTTGATTGATAATATTTTTATTCTTTACAAAAATGTTTTCTAAAATTTGAGGAACTGGTTTGAACATGCTAAAAGCTTTACTTGCTTTTTTTCCTTTTCTTAAAGAAAATAATATTTCTAGAGCAACCAGCAGGCCATCTCCTGTTGTTGCAAATTTTCCTAAAATGATATGTCCCGATTGTTCACCGCCTAAATTATAATGATATTTTTTCATTTTTTCTTTAACGTAACGGTCTCCAACATTAGCTCTGATAAATTTTATTTTTTCATATTTAAAAAATTGTTCTAAACCATAATTAGACATAAGGGTTCCAACTACTCCGCCTTTTAAAAGTTTTTTTGATTTCCATCTTTTAGCTAACATTGCAAGAATCTGATCGCCATCTATAATTTTACTTTTTTCATCACATAAAATAATTCTATCTGCATCTCCATCTAGCGCTATGCCTAAATGAGCTTTATGTTTCTTAACTGCGGCTTGAATTTTATTTGGATAGGTAGATCCACATCTTTCATTAATATTTAAACCATTGGGTTTTACACCTATACTAAATACTTTTGCCCCTAATGAAATTAAAAGTTTTACTCCTGCTTTGTAGCCAGCGCCGTTTGCACAATCAATTACGATCTTCATTTTTTTTAAATTAAAATTTTTAGGAAAGTTACTCTTTAGAATTTTAATATAATCAATATTTGCTGTCTCTAATCTCTTGACTCGCCCTAAAATTTTTGGTTTTAGAAGATGTTTAGATGTTTTTGAATCAATTAATCCCTCTATTTTTTTTTCAATTTTATCAGAAAGTTTAAGACCATCTGGACCAAACAATTTTAAACCATTGTCGTAATAAGGGTTGTGTGAGGCCGTAATCATGATACCCATATTAGCTTTCATCTTTTTAGTAAGCATAGCAAGGCCGTTGGTAGGTAAAGGACCAAGTGTAAAAACATTCATACCTGCTGAAGTAAGGCCAGATACTAATGCAGGCTCAAGTGTATAGCCTGATAGTCTTGTATCTTTAGCAATAACTGCAATTTGTTTAGTTTTTTTTTGATTAGTAAAATGTGTTCCTGCTGCAAGACCAAACTTAAAAAATTTTTCTCCATTAATATTGCCCTGATTTACTGTGCCTCTTATTCCGTCTGTACCAAAATATTTTTTTTTCATTTTATCGAAATTATTTTTTTAAAAACTAATATTGCCTGTTTTACTTCATTAACATTGTGTACCCTAAATATCTGTACGCCTTGTTGTAAAGTATATAAAACAGAAGCTAGCGTTCCGCCAATTCTTTCTTTGCTATCAAACTGTCCTGATATTTGATTGATAAATTTTTTTCTAGAAGTGCCTATTAATAAGGGAAATCCTAATGAGTGAAATAATGAAATATTGTGCATAAGAGTCAAATTATGTTTCAAATTTTTTCCAAAACCAATTCCGGGATCAATAATAAATTTCTTATGTTTAAACTTTTGAAAATCAGTATTTATCTTTTTTTCAAAAAAATCATAGATATCTAATAAAACATTTTTATAGGTTGGCTTAATTTGCATTGTATTAGGTGATCCCTGCATGTGGTGTAATACTTTCCAAACATTATAATTCTTAATTTTATCTACTGCTTTTTGATCATAGTTAAATCCAGATACATCATTAATTAAATCAGATTTACACTTAATAGCTTTTAACATTACTTCCGATTTTCTGGTATCGACAGATAAAAATACTTTAGGAAATTTTTTTTTAAAATTAACAATAATTTTTTCTAATCTCTTCCACTCTACATTGTGAGGTATGTCTTTTGAGCCTGGTCTAGTCGACTCTCCGCCAATATCAATTATATCTGCTCCTTTGGAAATCATATAATTTATATAAATGAAGGCTTTTTTTGGTTGAACATACAACCCCCCATCAGAAAAACTATCAGGCGTTAGGTTCAGTATACCCATTATTAAGGGTTTGGAAATATTAGAGTATTTATTTAAGTTTTTTCTTCTAAAAACTATTTTTTTTAAATCTGTTAAAACATTCTTTTTTATTCGATTTGGTAATTTGTTAATATTTTTTATATTAATAAGTTTTGTTTTTTCTTTTCTAGATAAAATTTCAATGTTGTCAAAAGCTATATTTTTATTGCCACAGAGTGGTAGTGCTAATTTTTTTTTGATAAGATTTTTAGCATTCGTACCATAGTAAAAATTACACGCGCGTGTGTAATGTTTTCTCATGTAATTTTTTAATGAACTAAGTTAGGTTTAAGACCTAAAGAGTCTAACGCTGAAGACTCTTTGTTGTCTTTGTCGTCTTCAGAATCTTTTAATTTTTTAGGCTGGATATTTTTTAACATTAAATCTCTAATTTCATCACCTGTTAGAGTTTCATAAATTAATAAAGCTTTTGCTATTTTATGAAGATCGTCTATTTTTTCTGTTAATACTTTTTTTGCCCTATCATAACCAGCTTCAACAATTTTTTTAACTTCAGAATCAACTTTTTTAGAAGTTTCTTCTGACATGTTTTGAGTTCTTGTAACTGATCGACCTAAGAATACTTCCTCTTCATTTTCAGCATATGCTAATGGACCTAATTCTTTACTCATACCGTAACGAGTAACCATATTTTTTGCCATTTTTGTTGCCATGTCGATATCAGAAGATGCTCCTGACGTTACTTTGTCGTGACCAAAAATTAATTCTTCTGCTATTCTTCCACCCATAGCTACAGCTATATCTGAATACATTTTTTCTCTAGTTACTGAAAGTTGGTCTCTTTCTGGAAGTCTCATAACCATTCCTAAGGCTCTTCCTCTTGGTATGATAGTTGCCTTATGTATTGGGTCAGAAACTTTCTCATTTAAAGCTACAATAGCGTGTCCTCCTTCATGATAGGCTGTTAATTTTTTCTCATCTTCGCTCATCACCATAGATCTTCTCTCGGCACCCATCATGACTTTATCTTTTGCTTCTTCAACATCTACCATTGTTACTACTCTTTTGTTTTTACGAGCAGCTAGCAAAGCAGATTCATTAATAAGGTTAGCTAAGTCAGCTCCAGAAAAACCTGGTGTACCTCTGGCTATCGTTCTAAGTTTTACATCAGGACCTACGGTAATTTTTTTAACATGAACTTTTAATATTGCTTCTCTTCCAAGGATATCTGGGTTTCCAACAACAACCTGTCTATCAAATCTACCTGGTCTTAATAAAGCGGGGTCTAATACGTCAGGTCTGTTAGTTGCGGCAATTAATATAATTCCTTCGTTAGTCTCAAAGCCATCCATTTCTACTAATAATTGATTAAGTGTTTGTTCCCTTTCGTCATTCCCACCACCAAGACCGGCACCTCTACTTCTGCCAACAGCATCAATTTCATCTATAAATATAATACAAGGAGAGTGTTTTTTTCCTTGCTCGAACATATCTCTAACTCTGGAAGCTCCTACTCCTACAAACATTTCTACAAAGTCAGAACCAGATATAGAAAAGAACGGAACATTAGCTTCACCTGCAATTGCTTTTGCTAATAGTGTTTTTCCAGTTCCTGGGGGGCCGATTAGCAAAGCACCTTTTGGAATTTTTCCACCAAGTCTACTAAACTTTTTGGGATCTCTTAAAAATTCTACTATTTCTTCTACCTCTTCTTTGGCTTCCTCAACTCCTGCTACATCGTTAAATGTAACTTTGCCTTGCGCTTCTGTCAAAAGTTTTGCTTTTGATTTACCAAACCCCATAGCTCCACCTTTTCCTCCTTGCATTTGACGCATAAAGAAAATCCAAACAGCAATAAGAAGTAGCATTGGAAACCAAGACAACAGTACGCCTAAAAGTGAAGGCATTTTAGCATCTATCGGAGAGGCAATTATGCTTACTCCTTTGTTGGATAATTTTTCTACTAAGTTTGGGTAGTTAGGTGAGTAAGTCGTAAATGATGATCCGTCACTTAACAAACCAGTAATATTGTTGCCTTGGATTTCAACTTTTATAACTCTTCCTTCGTCAACTTCAGATAAAAATTTTGAGAAAGGTACTTCAGCTTTTGAGGCAGTCATCTGTTTTGGGTTTTGGAACATGTTAAATAGTCCAACAGAAAGGAGAACTATAATTCCCCACATGGCTAAGTTTTTAAAATTCATATATTCTATAAGTAAGTATTAATTAATAATTAACAAGTATAATACAAAAAAAATCTAGCTTGTAAATGTGACAAATTTATATTTTTAAGCCTTTTTTTAATTTCTCTTTACAAATAACCAAATTATTGTGGTTTTTTTGAATTATACAACCGCCCAACGTAAATTTTGATTTTTCATTAAATTTGATATTATTAAGTAAATTTACAATTTTTTTTACTCTTGGTGGATAGTAACTTTTAGAAAAATTTTTTATACAATTGCTAAAGACTTTTATTTGAATTTCATTATTTTCTAGTAATAGATTTTTAAGATTAATAACTACTTCTTTTTTTTTTTTAATAACACAATTCTTTTCAACTCTAGATATATAGCTGTTTAAAGTATCTCTTGTTGCTCCTAGATTGTTAATAGAACTAATAATCATATCATGTTTAATGCCACTTTTTGGAAACTGCCGAATTAAACTTCTTATCCTAGTTCTTAAATACTTTTTATTAGTATTGCTTGGATCTTTAAAAACTTTTCCAAAATATTTCTTTGCAAGGATAGTGAGATCCTTTTTTTTAAAATCTAATAATGGTCTGATAAGCTTTATTTTTTTATTTAAGTTACTGCTTTTTTTCATGGAAGATAACCCTTGGACTCCGCTGCCCCTAGATAGTCTTATTAAAAAAGTCTCAATTTGATCATCTCGGTGGTGGCCAGTTAAAATAAATTTAATTTTATTTTTATTACAAAAATTTAATAATAATTTATAGCGTATATTTCTTGCCTGACTTTGGATATTTTTTTTTATTTTTTCTTTATTTTTTAAAATAATTAATCTAATTTTTTTTTTTTTTAAAAGCGACCTTACAGCATTTGCTTCTTTTGTAGAGTCAGGTCTTAAGCCATGATTAATCAAGGTAAAAAAAACTTTGTTTTTTTTTTCACTTGAATAGATATTACTTAATGCTGTCAATGCTAGGCTATCTGGTCCACCTGATACAGCAACAAGAAAATTTTTTTTCTTAATGAATTTTTCTAAGTAAGATTTAAAACTGTAATAAATTAAAGAAGATTTGTTTTTTAAGTTAAATTTTTTATCTTTAAGAACACTTAAATCTTTTTTGCTCATATTGAGCTTTTTGTAGCACAGACTGTGATGCTTTTGGATACTGTTTTTTTAAGCCTTTAATCATTTTACAACCCTGGTCTTTCTCACCTAGCTCAACCATAGTTGAACCAAGTTTTAAAAGATTTTCCGGTGCTTTAGAACTCTTAGGGTAATTTTGATACCCATCTAAATATGCAGTAGCAGCGTCAGAGTAAAGCTGCCTAATTCTAAAAGTTTCCCCGTACCAGTATTGAGCGTTACCTGCTAATTTATGTGCTTTATTTTTATCTATAAATTCTCTCAATGCTAGTTCAGCAGTTTCATAATCTCCAACTTTCATGAAACTAACTGCAAAGTCGTATTGTTCCTTTGGTGGTTTATTTGGCAGAAGTGAAGTTTCGGGCATTCTTTGCTCTGAAAAAACTGCAGAATTAGCTTCTATAGATTGTGTTGCTTGAGTTTTCTGATCTGGATCTAAGCTGTAAGCTTTTGCAGCACCAAAGTCTTGTGGTTTTTCAGTTCCTGGCAACTTATTTTTTGTTCGATTTTTTATTTTATCTTTGCTGTTGATTTTGCCCGTTTCTAAGTCAGAAAAACGTAACTGAGAGTCTGATTGAATTTTAGTTACACGGCTAGATAGATTGTCTAATTTAAAATTTATTTCCTCAAATCGATTAGTCAATTTTCTAAATTCTTCTTCTATTTCGTTTAGTTTTAATAAGTGTCGTGTCAAAATTTCTTCATTTAGTCCTTTAGTAGAAATAGAAGCTGAAGAATTTTCAACCTCAGAAGTTTTATAGACAGCCTTTTCGAGTGTTTTTAGATCTTGAGTTATAATTTGTAATTTTTCAACTACCACATCTAACTCATTGTTTTCTGCATTTACAATAATATTGTTCGAAAAAAAAAGTAAAATAAAAAATACAAAAATTTTTTTAAAATAAATATTATGTTTAAACATATTCTATATTTATTATTTAGATAACGTGGCAAAAAAAAGACCCCAGAATTTTCATTCTGGAGCCTAAATTTTTAAATTTTTAAATTATTTAACTTTTATTGTTACTGCGCGTCTGTTTTGAGACCAAGCTAAGGGTGTTGAAGCTGAATTTACTGGCTTCTCTTTACCGTAACTAATTACAGAAACTCTTTTTCCTGATATTCCGTAGGTCATAAGATAGTCTTTTGCAGAGTTTGCTCTTTTTTCACCAAGAGCTAAATTGTATTCTCTTGTTCCTCTTTCGTCTGCATGTCCTTCAAGTACGACATTAAGTTTTTTATTTTTTCTTAAATAATCTGCTTGTTTTCTTAGAGTGTCTCTAGAAGCTGTTGTTAGAGCTGAGCTATTAGTTGCAAAAAATACTCTATCTTTTACTCCTGTTGCTAAATACTCAACGGTAGCATTTCCAGTGTAAACATCTCCAGATCCAACGCTAGATTTCTTAGCTGTTGAACAGGCACTTAATACAAGTGTTGATACTAGCACTATTAATAAATTGTTAATTTTTTTGTTAAATTTCATTTTTTCTCCTCAAGTGTGATTATTTAGACTATTTCAAATTTTATTATCTTATTCAAGCATTAATTGCATTAAAATTATTTATTTAGACAGAAGTGATGACCAAGATGGGTCTGAGGCATCTGTTTCTGTTTTAAGCTCCCTTTCATTATATCCAGTTATGTCAATTGACCATAGTTTTGCTGAAAATCCTGATCCATCTTTTTTTGATTTGGTTTCTCTATAAAACACTAAAAGCCTTCCATTTGGTGACCATGAAGGAGCCTCCTGGTAGTAGTTCTCGGTTAACAGTCTTTCTCCGGATCCGTCAGATCTCATAACACCAATATAAAACTTTCCAGCTCTCATTTTAGTGAAGGCAATAAGATCTCCTCTTGGTGACCAAACTGGAGTACCGTAAATGCCATTTCCGAAACTAATTCGCTTAGCACCTGTTCCATCACTTTTCATAGTGTAAATTTGTTGTAGGCCACTTCTATCAGAGTTAAAACAAATGTATTTTCCATCGGGCGAGAAAGAAGGAGATGTATCGATCGATGAGTCTTCAGTAATTCTTTCAACCAATCGACTTTCAATGTCCATTGTATAAATATCAGAATTACCGTCTTTAGCGAAAGACATAATTATTTTTTTTCCATCTGGTGAAAATCTTGGAGCAAAAGTCATGCCTGGAAAATTCCCAACAACTTCTTGAATACCTGTTTCTATATCTAACAAATAAACTCTAGGAAGATTTCTAAAGTAGGACATATAAGTTACTAGTTGGCTTGTTGGGTTAAATCTTGGAGTTAAAACTAATTCATTACCTAGTGTTAAATATTTAGTATTTTCACCATCTTGATCCATAATAGCTAGTCTTTTTACCCTTTCTGTTTTTAATCCAGTCTCGCTAACATAAATTATTCTAGTATCAAAGTATCCAGTTTCTCCTGTTAATCTTTCATAAATTTTATCAGAAATAATATGAGCTACTCTTCTCCAGTTAGAAGGTGTTGTTGTAAAAGCTAATGCTAACATTTCTTGAGAAGCTGCAAGATCCCAAAGCCTAAATTCTACTTTGAGTTTGCCATCTTTCAGTAAAAGTTTGCCGGTAACTAGGGCTTGTGCTGTTATCAGTCTCCAGTCTTCGAACCTTGGTTTTAGATGTGCAATATCAGGTTTTTGAACAAAGGCATCTTTATTAAGTGGGTTAAACAAGCCTGTAGATTTAAAATTTTTTTCTATAACTGAGGATATAAGATTACCTAACTCTTTTATTTTTACATCTTCATAGTTTTCAGATTGTTTATCTAAATATAAAGGTGAAACTGCTATTGGTAGTGGGTCTAAATTTCCACGAGTAATATCTACTTCAATTAAACTATGAGCTAAATTAAATTTAAAAAATATTAGTATAAAAATATAAAATAATTTCTTCATTATTAGCCTTTTAGCATCTCCATAGGGTCAAAGTTTAGTTGAATAGTTTTCCATTTGTCGTAACCTGTTTGTGGCACTCTGAGTGGCTGGCATATTCTGACTGCTCTTAGCGCACTTTCAGCTAATACTTTATAAAACTTTTGTCCTGGTCTATTCATTCTTTCGTGATCTAAAATTTCTGATCTAGATATAGTTCCGTCTTGTTTTAATTCTAACTTAATTCTAACTAAAAGATCGACATCATAAGGTAAACCTAAGGGAACAGTCCAGCAACCAAATATTTGCGCTCTCAAAGCATCTTCTTCAGAAAGAGTTAGCCCTCTTGCAAAAGAATTTTTTTTACTGCTTTGCGTAAGCTTATTATCAATTTTTTTTACTTTAGCACTTTCTTCTTTTGCCTTGTCTATCAAGGCTGCTATTTGATTAGTATCTATAATGTCTTTTTTTTCAAATTCTGAGGCTTGTCTTATTTCGGGTTTAACTTCTTTTGGGTTTTGTTTTTTTTTAATTAGTTTTTTCTTTTCATCTTGTTTTTTTGGTAAGGGTATTCTGTCAGGTTTTTCTTTAGCTTTGGCAGATGGTGGGGCTTGCTCTGAAACAACTCTTTTTTCTTCTTCTTTAACTTTGTCAATTACTTTTCTAGCTTTTGGAGCAAAAGGAATGTTTGTTTTGTCTGAAATTTGTATTAACTGCATTGAGACAATTGGAGGTAGATCAACTGGCTCTCTAATCATGAAGGGTAAGCTTAGCACAGTAAGTAAAATCATTGTCGCATGAAAAGATAAAGAATAAATTAAACTTTTTGTCATTTTTCATTTAACTCTTATAAGGCTCTGAAATAAGCGCGACTTTTGAAAATCCAGCTCCAGACAAAGTGCCCATAATTTCTAAAACCCTACCATAATTTATATTTTTATCTCCTCTTACATAAATTCTTGTGTCGGTTCTGTTCTTTGCAATTGCTAATAATTTTGGAATAACAGTTTCAGCTGAAACTTTATTCTCTTGTATAAAAATTTCTCCCTTTGAATTAATACTAACCGTAAGAGGTTCTTGATCATCAGGAAGAGAATCAGCAGAAGACTCGGGTAAATCAACTTGTACACCAACAGTCAGCAAAGGAGCTGTAACCATAAAAATTATTAAGAGTACCAGCATAACATCAACGAATGGGGTAACATTTATTTCGCTCATTGGTTCATTCCTTGAGCGATTTAATTTAAAAGCCATAATTTAAATTATTGACAAAAATCTTTTGCAAAAATTTTCAATTCTTGCACTATATCTTTTAGAGTCACTGTTGAATTTATTATATGCCACTACTGCTGGTATGGCAGCAAGCAATCCTAAAGCTGTTGCAAATAAAGCTTCTGCAATACCTGGCGCTACAATAGCTAAACTTGTATTTCTTGAAATAGCAATTGACTGAAATGAATTCATAATACCCCAAACAGTTCCGAACAGACCTATGAAAGGCGCTGTAGATCCAACTGTTGCTAAAAACGTAAAATTTTTTTCAATTTTTTTTATCTGACTGTCCGTAGAAATTTCTAAAATTCTTTCTACTCTCGCACTTTGAATGGCGCTTGATTTTGTTTTTGTTTTCATAAGCTCGCCCATTGCATCTTTAAATACTTGCGTTAAAGGGTCTTCAGTTTTAGCTGGTAAATTACTATTTAAACTCTCAGCAGATCTAGCTTTCCAAAATTTATTTTCAAAATCTGAGGTTGATAAGTTGATTTTTTTAAATAATTTATATTTATCAAATATTAGCGCCCATGAGTAAACTGAACTTGCTAATAAAAGTATAATTACAGATTTAACTATAAAGTCTGCACGTATAAAAAGTTGCCAGAGAGAGAAATCATTTACTCCGCCTAATCCTACTACTTGAGTTGCTATTTCCTGTTCCATGTTAGTGAAGTACTTACAGAATGTGTCATGAATTTGACGTTTTTATTACTCTTTATGTTTAATTTAGAATTGCTACTCCTCTCTTTTAAACCTTGTTTCGCTATAATATCTAGCAATTAATAAAGCATCCGACTTATTTACATCTTTTTTTTTGGATAATTGATCGGAAATAGCAGGATACATTTCAATAGCTTTTGTTCTACTTGCATCCTTAGATGAGTTAATTAACTCAAAATGTTTTTTCCATTTAGCCGGCCTAACAAAAAAAATAGGTAACCCAAGAGCTGCACAAATGCCTTTAATTGCTCCAAAAGTTTGGCCAAAATTAAACATGCTGGTTACGCCTTGACCGGGCATGGCATGAACTTGTTCGACTATCATTACAGTATCTTCTAAATTTTTGATATTATCTTTAATTAACTTTACTAAAAGTGCACTGTTTAATTGTCTTTTATTTTTTTTTCCATCAGCCATAACTGGCATATCAAATAGTTCTTTTATTTTATTATTTTCTAGTATGGCAATGCCTCCACTTAGTCCAGGATCTATACCAATTATTCTCATAATTTAATTAAAGTGAATATTGCAGTTTACAAATGTATTCTGTACATCATCATCTTCTTCTAAAGCTTCAAGCATTTTAATTATTGCGTCACTTTCTTTTTTAGATAAGTCTAAATATGTTTTTGGTCTCCACTCTATGCCAGAATAAAGAAATTTATCTATATTTTTTTCTATTTCATTTTTAATTTTATAAAAGTCTTCTCTTTCGGTCAAAATCTCATGATATTCTGATATACTTGAACAGTCTTTTACGCCTGCATTTATTGAAAGTTCCAGAACTTTTTCATCAGAAATTTTTTCTTTACTAATGTGTAGTACTCCACATACAAAAAAGTAATGATTAGTAGATCCCGTTTCGCCTAATCTACCTCCATTTTTTTGCAGAACAGTTCTTATGTTAGAGGCTGTTCGATTCTTATTGTCAGTTAAGGTTTCAATAATCAAAGCAACATTATATGGACCAAAGCCTTCATATCTTAAATTCTCATAATTTTTATTTATATCTATTTCTGATTTACTAATTGCACGAGCAATATTTTCTTTAGGCATATTAGCCTCTCTCGAAGCTTGCATAGCCGCTCTAAGTCTTGGGTTGCTTGAAGAATCCTTTGATCCAAGTTTTGCAGCAACCGTAATCTCTCTAGATAATTTAGCAAAAATTTTAGACCTTACTTTATCTTGCTTTCCTTTTTTATGCTTAATTCCAGCCCAATGTGAGTGACCTGCCATATTAATTATTTAAAACACCCCCATAAAAATATCTTTCAATTTTTTTTGCTAATCCATTCTCATTATTACCCTCAACTATTATTCCTGATAATGTTGACTGGCCTGTTGCAGGAAAATGTTTTTGAGCCTCATCTTCCCTCAAAAATTTCATAATAGAATTTTCTTTATTCATTCCTATAACTGAATTGTAGTCACCACACATGCCGATATCTGTTTGATACCCTGTTCCATGATCTAAAATTCTTGTATCTGCTGTAGGCACATGGGTGTGTGTGCCAACTACTGCTGTTGCTTTACCGTCATAATAATGTCCCATAGCCATTTTTTCACTAGTAATTTCACCATGAAGATCCACAATAATAAAGTCTGCATCTTTTTTTAATTGAATTTTATTTTGTAATTTTTTTGCAGCATCAAATAAATTCTCTGTTTTTTTCATAAAAACATTTCCCATTAAATTGATTACAGCTACTTTATATTTTTTTTCTTTAGATAGAAAAATACCAAAGCCATTTCCAGGCGAGCCTTCAGCTAAGTTTTGAGGCCTTAGTAAACGTGGTTCAGCAGATATGAAATCTATGATGTCACTTTTATCCCATATATGGTTTCCTGAGGTTATAACATCTACGCCAACTCTAAATAATTTTTCAGCAATATCTTTTGTAATGCCTTTACCATCTTCAGCAGCATTTTCACCGTTTACAACAGTAAAATCAATTTTTTTGTCTTGGATAATTTTATTTAGATTATTGATTAATTGTTCGACACCAACGCTACCCACAACATCCCCGAGAACAAGTATTTTCATTTTTGCAGACCTTTTTCAGTTAAAATATAATCTAATTTTATATCTAATTTTGATATTGGAAGTTTCTTATATTTTTGAAATAAAAATGCAATACCTATAGTTATTATTTTTTTTTTACTATTTAGCAATTTGCTTAAATATTTATCATAAAAACCTTTTCCATATCCAAGTCTATTATTTTGTGAGTCAAAAGCTATAAGTGGAATCAACATAATGTCAGGTATTAATGGTTTTGTTTGAGAACAAGGATCTAACATTCCAAAATCATTTACTTTTAAGGGGTCTAAATATTTCCATTCTATAAAGTCCATTTTATTTCTAATTTTAATAATTGGGAGGAGAGTCTTTATTTTTTTTTTTTTAATCAAATCAAATAAATTTAAAACATTTACTTCATAATTCGCAGGGTAGTAAATAGAGAGAGAAATTAGTTTACCTTTATTTTTTTTTCTTAATAGTCCAATTATAGGCTTAAAAAATTGACTTGAGACTTCAAAATATTTATTTTTTCTAGTGTTTAATGCTTTTTTTCTAATAGCAATTTTTTCCTGCATTACTGAAGCTCAGATTTTGACTCAGTATTTTTAATTATTTTTTGTAAGGAATTTGTAGTCCTGTCTAATATTAACTCATATTGCTTGTTAGTTTCTTCAACCATAATTTGAAATTTATCTATTTCAGAATTTAAGTTATTTATCTCAAAATCTTTTGTCTTTTTATATTTAACAGCTAAAGATTTCATTTCTAAAAATTTTTTAGATAAATCATCTAATTTATTTTTTTGCAGAGTAACTTTTTGCTTTAAGTTAAAATAATCATCTATAAGTTTAATTGTTGTTATCAGAAGTAACTTGTTTTCACCAATATTTCCTAGTTGATCTTTAAGTTCGTTATATTTTTTATCTAAAAAACTAGTAAGTTCTTTTAAAGATTCCTCTTGACCATCGTCACATGACAACAAATAGTCTTTATTATTAAATTTAATATTTACATTTGCCATTTATCTATTTCCTCCACCAATTCTTCTGTTTCTTGACTAAGGTCTTCAATTTCCTTACTAAATTTTTCTTGCAGCCCAGATTTTTTATTCAGTTCTTCTTCTAAATTTGCTAGTTTATTCTTTAAATATTTTTGTTCTCTTAAAAGTTCTTCGTGTCTTTTTTCCATCTTATTTTTTTCATTTAGAAAATAATCCCTTTCTTTCGTGAGTTCTTCAGTTTTTAATTCATCATGTGAATAACTATTGGACAAATTGCTTAATTTTTGGATTAAGCTATTTAAATTTTTTTCTTTATTTTCTAAATTACTCATTTAAAGCATATTAATATCTCGTAAAAATAATTCTACAAGGAATTTAAAACTGTGACTACAAATTTAAACGAATTAGCAAATGCAGTAAGGTTTCTGTCTATTGATGCTGTACAAAAGGCTAACTCTGGCCACCCAGGAATGCCTATGGGCATGGCTGATGTTGCAACTGTTTTGTTTAAAGAACATTTAAGGTTTAATCCTCAAAACCCAAGTTGGGTTAATAGAGATCGGTTTATTTTATCAGCTGGTCATGGCTCTATGCTGCTTTATTCCCTTCTTTATCTAACTGGTTATAAAGATTTTACAATTGATGATCTTAAAAATTTTAGGCAAATGAACTCTATTTGTGCTGGCCACCCAGAATACAAAAAAAATTCTGGTATAGAAACTACAACAGGACCCCTTGGTCAAGGCTTGGGAAATGCCGTAGGTTTAGCGGTAGGAGAAGAAATATTTAGAAAAAAATTCGGCTCAAGTATTGTTGATCACAGAACATATGTTATCGCTAGTGATGGAGATTTAATGGAAGGTATTAGCCATGAAGCAATGAGCTTAGCGGGACATCTTAAATTAAAAAATTTAATTGTATTTTTTGATAATAATAAAATTTCTATAGATGGACCTACATCTTTAAGTGTTTCTGATAATTATAAAAAAAGATTTGAATCCTATGGGTGGAATTTTATTGAAGTGAACGGTCATAATCATAAACAAATTTCTAATGCTATAAAAAGAGCCTCTAAATCAAAAAAACCTAATATTATTTCCTGCAAAACAGTTATTGGTTTTGGTTCACCTAATAAATCTGGAAAAGCTTCTTCTCATGGTTCACCTTTAGGTGATGAAGAAATAGCTCTTGTTAGAAAAAAATTAAAATGGCCACATGCTTCTTTTGAGGTGCCAGAGAATATTTTAAGAACATGGATAGAAATTGGAAAAAAAGGAATATCTCTAGAAAAAAAATGGCATTCAAATTTAAATAAAAAAAATTCTAGAATAAAAAAAGAATTAGAATTAATTCAAAATAATATAAATTTAAAAAATCTTGACTCTTTAATAAATACTGAAAAAGAAAAATACTTTAAAGAGAAACCTATAAAGGCTACAAGAGAGTGCTCTTCCATTGCTATTGAGGCAGTAACAAAACTGCTCCCAGAAATTATAGGAGGCTCCGCTGATTTAAGTGGATCCAACAATACTAAAACTAAAAACTCAAAAGTTATTTCCTCAAAAGACTTTAATGGTAATTATATTCACTATGGAATAAGAGAACATGGTATGGCCGCTGCTATGAATGGCTTGGCTTTGTATGGTGGAATAATTCCTTATGGGGGAACTTTTTTAATTTTTTCAGATTATTGTAAGCCATCTATAAGACTATCTGCGTTGATGGGACTAAAAGTAATCTATATATTCTCTCATGACTCTATTGGTTTGGGAGAAGATGGCCCAACTCATCAACCTATTGAACAACTTGCGGGTTTAAGAGCTATTCCAAACTTAAATGTATTTAGACCTGCTGACATAAATGAAACTCTAGAGTGTTGGCAAATAGCATTAAAAAGTAAAAATACACCGAGTGCAATAGCTCTATCAAGACAAAAATTACCTTATATTAATCCTTCGTATACAAAAGAAAATAAGAGTGAACTTGGTGCTTATATAGTAAAAAGCACATCTCAAAATAATGCGGTAACATTAGTTGCCTCTGGTTCTGAAGTTGAATTAGCTCTACAAGCACAGAAAGAACTGAAAGAAATAAATATAGATTCAAAAGTCGTATCTATGCCATGCCAGGAATTATTTAATAAGCAAAGTAGTGATTATAAAAATGAGGTTATTGCTCAACCTGCTACTACAATTACTATTGAAGCAAGCAGTATAAGCAGTTGGGAAAAGTACTCTAAAAACAATATGGGTATAGAGACTTTTGGTGAAAGTGCTCCTTTTAAGGAAGTTTATAGCTATTTTAACCTCACTAGTGCTAAGATAGTTGAGCTTGCAAAAAAAATAATTAAAAAATAGCCTTTAAAATTACAATGCTGGGAATAAAATATTTTCCTCAAAACCTTGATGTTGAAAACAAAAGAATAATTGTCAGAGTAGACTTAAATGTTCCTTTAAAGAATAAACAAATTCTGGATTTTACTAGAATTGTTCAGGTACTTCCTTTTTTGCAAGACCTGATAAAAAAAAAATCAAAGATTATTTTAATCTCTCACTTAGGAAGACCAAAAGGTATAAGAGATAATAGCTTGTCTTTATTACCTGTCTACAAATACTTAAAAAAACAGCTAAATACAAATATGTATTTTTATACTGGAGAGATTAACGATGAAATTAAAGCAAAAAGTTCATTTTTAAAGAAAAGTGAAATTCTCTTAATTGAAAACATAAGATTTTTTATAGAAGAAACTGAAAATGATGAAAATTTCTCAAAAAAACTTGGGGCACTTGGGGAGATATATATCAATGATGCTTTCTCTTGTTCTCATCGTGAACAATCTTCTATTTACAGCATTACAAAATTTGTAAAAGAAATTTACGCAGGTCCTCTTTTGGAAAAAGAAATAACAGCTTTAAATTCAGTAGTTAAAAATAAAAAAGATCCAGCTACCTGTATTATTGGTGGATCAAAAATTTCAACTAAAATAGGTGTTATTTCTAGTCTAATGAAGAGTGCAAGTAACATTATAATTGTTGGTGCAATGGCTAATAATTTTTTAGCACACAAAAAATATGAAATTGGTAAATCATTAAAAGAAGAAAACTCAGAATATATAGTTAAAAAAATTTTAGATAGAGCAGAGTCAAATAAATGTAAAATTATAATTCCAGAAGACTGTCTTGTGTCCAAAAGTTTTGAGGGTGAGGCTATTTTAAAAGGTGTAGAATTTGTTGAGAAAGATGACATTATTTTAGATATTGGCCCTAAAACTATAAAAATTATTGAAGAAATTGTAGACAATTCAAATACAGTTATGTGGAATGGTCCTGCAGGTTATTTTGAGAATAAAAACTTTGCAGGAGGCACTAATGCTGTTGCAAAGAAAATTTCTGAAAATACAAAAACAAAATCTCTAGTTTCTGTGCTTGGCGGTGGAGATACAGTTTCTGCAATAAATAATAGTGGTCTTGAGCTCTCTTTTACCCACTTATCAACAGCAGGTGGTGCGTTTTTAGAATATCTTGAAGGAAAAGACTTGCCTGGTCTAAGTGTTTTAAAATAAATATTATCCAATGACTTTAGAAGAAATAGCAAAACAAATGTGTGCCAAAGGTAAAGGAATACTAGCTGCCGACGAAAGTACTGGCACAATGGACAAAAGACTAACAAGTGTTGGTGTTAAGTGTACGGATAAAAATCGATTAAATTTTAGAGAAACTCTCTTTACTGCAGACGCGATAAAAAGTTATATTGGTGGTGTTATTCTTTTTGATGCAACTATCAGAGAAAAAACGAGTACCGGTATTTCTATTCCTGAACTACTTAAAAAAAATAACTCTATTGTAGGAATTAAAGTAGACAAAGGGGCAAAAAAATTAGCTGGCTCATCTGAAGAATCTGTTACTGAAGGATTAGATGGACTAAGAGAAAGATTAAGCGAATATTACAAGCTTGGTGCGAGGTTTACAAAATGGAGAGCTGTTTACAGCATTGGAAAAGATCACCCGTCGATTCAAAGTATTAAGTCAAACGCTCAAGCATTAGCGAGATATGCTGCATTGGTTCAGGAGGCCAACATGGTTCCTATTGTTGAGCCAGAAGTTTTGATGGATGGAGATCATGATATCGATACCTGTTACAAAGTAACTACAGATGTTTTAAATGAATGCTTCAATGAATTAGTTGTTCAAAAAATTTTACTAAAAGGTATTGTGTTAAAGCCAAATATGATTGTGCCTGGATTTAAAAGTTCTAAAAAAGTAATAACCGAAGAGATAGCTAAAAAAACATTGGACTGTCTTAAAAAAAATGTTCCTAGCGAAGTACCAGGAATAGCATTCTTATCTGGCGGACAATCAGAACAAGAATCAACAAATAATTTAAATGCAATTAATAAGATAAATGACACTAATTTTCTTGTCACCTACTCTTTTGGAAGAGCTTTACAACAAAGTGCTTTAAAAACATGGTCAAAAGAAATGAACAATACAAAAGCTATTCATGCTGTTTTTAATCATAGGGCAAAAATGAATGGACTTGCTTCTAAGGGTGAATGGTCTCAAGAATTAGAAGTTTGAAACGATTAGTTTATTTAATATCACCTAACAAAATTTATTCAAATTTTTATAATGATTTAGATAAAATCTTGTCATCGAAAAAAGTATCTTTTTTTCAATTGAGATTAAAGAAAAAACCCAAAAAATTAATTGTAAAAATTGCTAAACAAATCAAAAAAATTACTGATAAGTATAATGTTAAATTTATATTAAATGATGACACTAGATTGGCAAAAAAAATCAATGCTGATGGTTGTCATATTGGACAACTTGATAGTACGGTAAGTCTAGCAAGAAAGGATATAAATAGGAAAATTGTAGGAGTTACTTGTCACGGCTCTAAAGAACTTGCGTTAAAAGCCTCTAGAGACAAAGCTGATTATCTTGCCTTTGGATCTTTTTATAAATCAAAACTTAAACCAAATGCTAAAAAAGCAGATATAAAAATATTATTTTGGGCTAAAAAAAATATAAAAAAACCAATTGTTGTAATAGGTGGAATTACTGATAAAAATTATAAAAAGTTAATTAAAGCTGGAGCGAATTATATTGCAATATCGACTTTTATTTGGAATAACCCATTTTTAAAGCCAGAAGAAGCGATTAAAAAATTTAGATAAATGAAGATATCAGCTGTAGAAGTAAAGCCTGGAATGATCATTGAACATAAAAATGATTACTGGAATGTTTTAAAAGCACAACATGTGAAACCTGGAAAAGGTGGGGCATTTAATCAGGTTGAGCTTAAAAGTATTACTAAAGGGACAAAACTAAACGAGAGATTTCGCTCAAGTGAAACAGTGGAAAAAGCAGAGATAGAAGAAAAAAAATTTAACTTTTTATATTTAGATGAAGATAAATGTCATTTCATGGACAATAAAACGTTTGAACAAATTTCAATTCTAAAAAGCTTAACAGAAGAAAAATATAAGTTGCTAAAAGAGAACTTAGAAGTTTCAATTTCTTTTATGGATGAAAAACCATTGTCGATTGAACTACCTAATAACGTGGAGTGTGTTATAGATGTTACAGACGGTGCAATAAAAGGTCAGACTGCAGCTTCTTCTTATAAACCGGCAACTTTGGATAATGGTTTAAAAATTAGCGTTCCTCCTTTTGTAGAATCAGGTGATAAAATAATTCTTGATACAAGAACACTTGAGTACGTAAAAAAGATAAATTAATGAGACTTAACTCACCACGTATGAACGTTATTTATAATGCTTGTATGAAAGCATCAAAGTCTATGATTAGAGATTTTGGTGAAATAGAAAAATTACAAATATCTGCGAAAGGACCCGGTGATTTTGTAACTAACGCAGATAAGAGATCAGAAAAAATAATAATTGAAGAACTTCTAAGAGCCCATCCAGATTATGGAATATTAAGTGAAGAATCTGGTGTGATAAATGAAAATAATAAAGATAAAAGATGGATAATTGATCCTATTGATGGAACTATGAATTTTTTAAAAGGCGTACCTCACTTCGCTATATCTGTAGCCTATGAAGAAAATGGAGAAATAGTTTGTGGTCTAGTTTTTGATCCAATTAAAGATGAACTTTTTGTAGCAGAAAAAGGAAATGGTGCTTTTTTAAACAACTCTAGAATAAGAGTTACAAATAAAAAGAGAATGTTTGAGTCTTATCTTGCTACAGGTGGGCCTAAGTTTAATTCAAAATATAAAAGTAAAATTTTTGATGAATATACTAAAATTTCTAATATTGTTAATGCACCTGTTCGAAAATTTGGTTGCGCCTCATTAGATTTAGCCTATGTTGCTTGTGGAAGATTTGACGGTAGCTGGCAATGGGAGTTAAGTTACTGGGATATTGCGGCATCAATCATTATAGTGAAAGAAGCTGGTGGCTATGTTGACTTCCTTGATGCTCAGACTAAAGATTCTGTTAAAAAGAATGTTATTGCTACAAATTCAGCTATACATGATGAACTAAAAAGCAATCTTTTAAAAAAAATTATTGAGTAAAATAACTATATAATATATTAATCCTTTCATGAAAAAAGAAATTCACCCAAAATATCATAAGATTAAAGTTGTAATGACTGACGGAACTGAGTTTGAAACAAGATCTACATGGGGCAAAGAAAACGATGTACTTAAACTTGATATTGACCCAAAGTCTCATTCCGCTTGGACAGGTGGCACACAAAAAATTTTGGATAAAGGACGGGTGAGTAAATATAACAAAAAATTCGCAGATCTTAGAAGCAAAAAATAATTTATGTCTGAAACTCCTTTTATGCCAAAAGCAACAGCTGTTTGGCTTGTAGAAAATACAACATTAACATTCAAACAAATTGCTAGCTTTTGTAAATTACATGAACTTGAAGTTAAAGGAATTGCAGATGGTGATGTTGCAAGAGGTATTAAAGCTTACAACCCTATTCTTGCCAATCAATTAACGAGAGAAGAAATTGATGTTTGTTCTAAAGATCCAAATAAAAGTTTAAATTTAATTGAACGTGCGGAAGAAGTTCAGGTTAAAGAAAGAAAAAAACCGAAATACACTCCTCTATCTAAAAGACAAGATAGACCGGATGCAGCCTTGTGGCTTTTAAAGAATTATTCTGAATTTACCGACGGCCAAATTTCAAAACTTGTAGGTAGTACGAAAGGAACTGTTTCCCTAATTAGAAAAAGAAGTTATTGGAATTTTTCAAGCTTAAAAGCAAAAGATCCTGTTATTCTAGGGTTGTGTACGCAAGAAGTTTTTGAAGCATCTTTAGAAAAAGCAAAAAGAAGAGTTGATAGAGAAAAAAAAGCTAAAATTAAAGAAGATAAATTAAAAGCTTCTCAAAAATCAAGCGTGGAACAATCCTCGTAAAACCTTAAAAAGCCAACTTAATTCAAACTAGACAATCTTTAGTTAAGATGCTACGTAGCAACCTTAATTTTAACAGGAGTATTTTATTAAAATAGAAGTTAAAGATAACAACATTGAGCAGGCTTTGCGAGTTTTGAAAAGAAAACTTCAAAAAGAAGGTTTTTTTAAAGTAGTAAAAATGAAGAGTACTTATGAAAAACCCTCTGAAAGAAAAAAAAGACTTACTGAAGAAAATGTAAAAAGAGTAAAAAAACTTCAAAAGCTTAAAAACAGAATTTAGCTTAATTCAAAAATTATAAGGTTTTATATGCCGACAGGTAAAGTTAAATGGTTTAATTCTAAAAAAGGATACGGATTTATTACAGAGGATGAAACAGAAAAAGATATTTTTTTACATGTTTCAGCTTTAGAAGAATCTAAACTAAAAACTTTAAAAGAAGAACAAGAACTAGAGTTTGAAATAAAAGAAGAAAATAAAAAACTGCAGGCAGTAAACTTAAAAAAAGTTTAAGTTTTTATCGCGGGGTGGAGCAGTCTGGTAGCTCGTCAGGCTCATAACCTGAAGGTCGTAGGTTCAAATCCTACCCCCGCAACCAAATGTTTTAGTAAATAATAAGTATAAGGACAAAAATGACAAAAGATATTAGGAATATTACAATTATCGCACACGTTGACCATGGTAAAACTACTATGATTGATAACTTAATGAAACAGAGTGGCTCATTTAGAGAAAATGAAGTGGTAGAGGAAAGAGTAATGGATTCTGGAGAATTGGAAAAAGAAAGAGGAATTACAATTTTAGCAAAACCTGCTTCTGTGGATTGGAAAGATTCTAGGATTAATATAATAGATACCCCGGGTCACAGAGATTTTGCTGCTGAAGTAGAAAGAGTTTTAATTATGGCAGACGGAGCTTTGCTACTTATAGACTCAGCTGAAGGTGTAATGCCACAAACAAAATTTGTTTTAGCAAAAGCTCTTAAACAAGGCCTCAAACCAATTGTAATAATAAATAAATTAGATAAAGCCGATCAAAGAGCAAGTGAAGTTTTAGACGAAACTTTTGACTTGTTTGTGAGCTTAGATGCAAATGAAGAACAATTAGATTTCCCAGTACTTTATGCAAGTGGAAGATCAGGATGGGCCAGTAAAGAAGTTGATGGGCCAAGAGAAAATCTTCATCCCATTTTAAATTTAATCTTGGAACATGTTAAGCCAGCAAAATTAGATAAAGAAAAACCTTTTGCAATGCTATCTACGCTTTTATATGCCGACAGTTTTTTAGGAAGAAGTTTGGTTGGGAAAATAACTCAGGGTAGAGCTAAAGCAAATCAACAAATTAAGGCTATAAATCTGAAAGGCGAAAAAGTTGATGAAGGAAGGCTAACAAAAATTTTTAGATATGAAGGGACAAAAAGAGTTCCGATTGAAGTTGGAGAAGCTGGAGATATTGTTATTATAGCCGGGCTAGAAAAAGCCAATGTAGCGGATACTATTTGTGATCTAGAGGTAAATGAAGCAATTAGTGCAACACCTATTGATCCCCCAACGATGTCTATTACTGTAACAGTAAATAGTTCTCCTCTTGCAGGAACTGAAGGGAAAAAATTAACTAGCACACAGATAAGAGACAGGTTGATGTTGGAAGCAGAAAATAATGTTGGTATTTCATTTGGAGAGAATGAAAATAGAGATGCTTTTGTTATAAGTGGTAGAGGTGAGTTGATGCTGGAGATTTTGTTAACTCAAATGAGAAGAGAGGGATTTGAAATGACAGTAAGCCCTCCGAAAGTATTATTTCAAAAAGATGATTCTGGAAATAAATTAGAACCTATAGAAGAAGTCACAGTAGATTTAGACGAGGAACACTCATCAAAAGTTATTGATTCAATGAATAGAAGAAAAGGACAAATGATTGACCTCAAAGATACAGGTAAGAATAAAAAACGTATAATATTTCACGCCCCAACAAGAGGTTTGATGGGATATACAAGTAGATTTTTAACACTCACTAAAGGTAACGGAGTAATTAATAGAATATTTCATTCTTTTGGAAAGTATACTGGTGATCTTGAGGGTAGAAGAAATGGAGCTTTAATTTCAATGGCCTCTGGAAAAGCTGTTGCTTTTGCAATTTTCAATCTTCAAGCAAGAGGCGAAATGTTTGTTACTCACAATGATGCGGTTTACGAAGGCATGATCGTTGGTCTAGCATCAAAAAGTGGAGACCTAGAAATAAACGTTATGAAAGGGAAGCAATTGACAAACATGAGAACTCAAGGGACGGACGAGAATGTTGTTTTAACCCCAGTAAGAAAAATGTCAATTGCCGAGCAACTAAGTATGCTAAATACTGATGAGGCTTTAGAAATCACCCCTAAATCTCTAAGACTAAGAAAGTCCATGCTAAATCCACACGATAGAAAAAGAAAATCTAAAGCTTCTTAAATTTTAAATTTAGATTTTTTACTATCAACTAAAAAACTTTTAACTGTATCGATTGTTAACTGATTTAAGCTTTTTCCAAAAGAACTAATTTGATTAATTATTTTTGGAGGCATTGTTATAATATTACAATCTAATTGATTTGCTTGAATAAAATTATACGGTTCTCTGGTGCTAGCCCATAATACTTCGATATTTTTATTTTTTTTTACTAGTGTTATACTTTTTTTAAAGATTGGTAATGGATCTGTACCTCTGTCAGCCATCCTTCCAGCAAAAATTGATATGATTGATTTCGTTTTTCTATCTAAACATTTTAATATTTTTTTTACCTGCTCAAATGAATATATTGCCGTAATATTTAATTTTATTCCTTTTAAACTTAGCTCTTTTATGACCGGCCCCATAAATTGTCCTTTTGAATTTACAACTGGTATTTTTACGTAAACATTTTTTCCCCAAGTATTAATTTTATAAGCTTGCTTAAGTATTTCTTTTTTATCATCAGCAAATACTTCAAATGAAATTGGTTTTTTTTTACAAATCTTTAAAATTTTAAGGGAATAATCTTTATAATTTTTAGCACCTGCTACTCTCATTAGACTCGGATTAGTTGTAAAACCATCAACGATTGGTTTATTGTTAAAAAACTTTATTGTCTTGTAGTCAGCACTGTCACAAAATATTTTTGTTTTCATTAATCTAGATGTTTAACTATATCTTCTGTCATTTTTTTTGCGTCAGCAAACAACATTAAAGTATTATCCCTGTAAAACAACTCATTGTCTACTCCCGCATAACCTGGAGACATACTTCTTTTTACAAATAAAACAGATTTACATTTCTCTACATCTAATACTGGCATTCCAAAGATTGGGCTCTTGGGGTCTGTTTTTGCAGCAGGATTAGTGACATCATTTGCACCAATCACATAAGCTACATCTGTATTGGCAAAATCATTATTAATATCATCAAGTTCAAAAACTTCATCATAAGGAACATTTGCTTCTGCTAACAGTACGTTCATATGTCCAGGCATTCTTCCAGCAACAGGATGAATAGCATAACTAACTTTAACATCATTTTTTTTTAACTTATCAACCATTTCTCTTAGAGCGTGTTGTGCTTGAGCTACAGCCATTCCATAACCCGGAACAATTATTACAGATGAAGCATTTTTCATTAAAAAAGCAGCATCTTCAGCATTACCACTTTTAACTGGTTTTTGTTCTGTTGTTTCTTTTGTGTTATTAGATGAACTGTCAGTACCAAATCCACCAAGTATAACATTGAGGAAAGACCTGTTCATACCTTTACACATTATATAAGAAAGGATAGCACCAGATGATCCTACTAACGCCCCAGTAATTATTAACGCAGTATTTTCTAATGTAAATCCAATCCCTGCAGCAGCCCATCCAGAATAAGAGTTAAGCATTGATATAACAACTGGCATGTCTGCCCCTCCTATTGGAATTATAATCAAAAAACCAATAAGCAAAGAAGCTATAATTAATATCCAAAAAATTTGTGTAGATTGATTGAAGATTAAGTAACCAATCAATGATATTATTAAAATTCCTAAAAAAGCGTTTAAGTAATGTTGTCCAGGAAAAGAAATTGGCGATCCGGACATTAAACCTTGAAGTTTCATGAAGGCAATTATTGAGCCTGTAAAAGTTATTGCTCCAATTGATACGCCTAGACCCATTTCAACAATACTTGCTGTTTTAATATTTTGAAAAGTACCAAGTCCGAAAGAGTCTGGACTGTAGTAAGCAGATATCGCAACAAGCACAGCAGCGAGTCCAACCAAACTATGAAAGCCAGCAACTAGTTGTGGCATGGCAGTCATTGGTATCTTGAAAGCTATGATGCCACCTATAGTTCCGCCAATAGAAAGGGCTATAATAAAAAAAATTAAGTTACTAAAAAAAATATCTACAGATAAAATTGAAACTATTATTGCAAGTATCATTCCCGCTATACCAAAAAAATTTCCCATTCTTGATGTTTCAGGTGATGATAACCCTCTTAGCGCCAAGATAAATAGAACTCCCGTTATTAAAAATAGCAGTGATGACAGATTAGCTGACATTATTTATTATTCTTTTTCTCTTTTTTTTTATACATCTGCAACATTCTTTGGGTAACTAAAAACCCACCAAAAATATTAATAGCTGCTAAGGTAACTGCAGCAAATCCTAATATGTTTGAAAGAGATATGTTACTTCCATCTAAAGAGCTAAAAGAAGCGATGATAGCGCCAACTATTATTACTGAAGAAATTGCATTAGTCACAGACATTAAAGGAGTGTGGAGAGATGGTGTAACGCTCCAAACAACAAAATACCCTATGAATATTGAAAGGATAAAAATACTAAGTCTGAATATAAAAGGGTCAATTTCCATAATTTTACTCTTTAATTAATGTTTTAGAAATAATTTCATCTTCTAAGTTGATGTTAAATTCTTTTTTTTCTTTACTATAAAGATTTCTTACAAAACTAAACAAGTTTTTTGCGTATAGGCTTGAGGCTGTTGATGGTAATTTATTCATTAAGTTTTTAATGCCAATTATTTTTATTCCATTAACTATATTAATTTTATCAACTTCTGAATAAGCCGCGTTACCACCCTGTTCTGCTGCTAAATCATATATAATTGATCCTGGTTTCATTAATTTTACAAGTTCTTCATTTAAAATTCTTGGTGCGGGCCTTCCAGGTATAAGTGCTGTGCAAATTACTATATCGTTTTTAATCATTGCTTCTTTTAAAAGATCAGCTTGTTTTACTTTAAATTCTTCACTGGCCTCTTTTGCATAACCACCTGCGGTTTCTAAATTTTCTTCCTGTTCTACCATTAAAAATTTACCTCCTAAGCTTTCCACTTGTTCCTTGGAAGCAGCCCTAACATCTGTTGCTGATACAATTGCCCCTAGTCTTTTAGATGTTGCTATAGCTTGTAATCCAGCGACACCTGCTCCGATAACTAACACTTTAGCTGCGGGTACTGTACCTGCGGCAGTCATCATCATAGGAACTGCTTTTTCAAATTCATAAATAGATTCTATTACAGCCCTATACCCAGCTAAATTAGACTGAGAAGAAAGGACGTCCATTGATTGAGCTCTTGAGATACGTGGCAAAAGCTCGAGTGAAAAAACATTAATATTTTTTTTTATAACTTCTTTGAGTTTATCTTGGTTTTTTGATGGGTTAAAAATTCCAACAAGAATAGTTTTTTCTTTCAAAACTTTAGTTTCTTCATCAGTGGGACAATTAACTTTTAATAATAAACTAGAGTTATGTATTACTTCTTTTGAACTACTAAAAAACTTTACACCATTATCTGCATATATCTTATCCTCTATTCCTAGATGAGCAGCATAATTTTTTTCTAAGTTAATACTCAAACCGAGAGCAATAATATTTTTTGCTGTTTCTGGAGTAATTGAAACTCTTTTTTCTAAATTAATGTCTTCTTTTATAGATCCAATTATCATTTTAAAGATTTTAAATTTAAAGTAATGTTATAGCTAAAATTACCAAGAGTAAAATTACAGCTAGTGTTCCAAATAAAACGAGCTTGGTAAAACCATTCCAAGTATTTTTATGTTCTTGCTCACTCATTCAATTAACCTTGACGAGCTTTATATCTAGGGTTTTTTTTATTTATTACGTAGATTTTGCCTCTACGCTTAACGATTTTAGAGTTAAGATCCCTTTTTCTTAATGATTTAAGTGAACTTGCTATTTTCATAAAATTAAAGTCGTTAGTAATAGCCTGGCAACGTCCTACTCTTCCGTGTCTTAAGACAAAGTACCATTGGCGCTGAAGGACTTTACTTCCGAGTTCGGAATGGGATCGGGTGTGGCCCCTTCGCAATAATTACCAGGCATGATTTTATAATGTTTTTTTTACCTTATGTAAACAGATTAAAAAAAGGATTTCCAATCATATATAGGCAATAAAAACATAATAAAAAAATTGGTGGGCGTGATAAGAATTGAACTTATGACCTCTACGATGTCAACGTAGCGTTCTACCACTGAACTACACGCCCATTAAAATTTTATTTTTTATAGTATTTTTCCCAATCTAAAGCTGATTTTAAAATCAATTTTAAATCATTATATTTTGGATGCCAATCAAATTTATTTTTAAATTTATCCGTGTTAGCGACAGAAGTTTCTGCATCACCTTTTCTAGGTGGGCCAAATCTAAAATTAATTTTTTTTCCAATAATTGATTGCATTTCATTAATTACATCTAAAATAGAAAAACCTTGGCCATAACCACAATTAAATACTTCTAGCTGTTTTGTATTATTCTGAAGTAAATTTTTTGTGGCTATAAAATGCATTTCCGCTAAATCTGAAACATGAATATAATCTCTAATAGTTGTACCATCTTTTGTTTTAAAATTATTTCCATTAATAGTTAATTCATTTCTTTTTCCTTCTACTACTTCACAAATAGCTTTGATTAGATTATCCGGATTAGATATCAAGCCTGATCGTAACTTAAAGTCAGCTCCAGCTACATTAAAATATCTAAATATATAAGCATTGATTAATTTTTTAGAATCTAATTCTTGTAAATATTTTTCAACTTTTAATTTACTTTCAGAATAAGGGTTAATGGGTATAGTTTTTTGGGTTTCTAAAATATTAGCTTCATTGACATTACCGTAGACTGATCCTGTGGAAGAAAAAATTATATTTGTGATATTATTTTTTAGACATAGTTCAAAAAATATTTTTGATTTATTGTAGTTATTTTCATAATATTTTTCTGGTTGCTGTACGGATTCTCCAACCTTTGTATAGGCTGCAAAATGTATTACTACATCAAATTTTTTTTGAGCGAGAAGTTGAGATATTTTTTTTTCATCTGCGATGTCAGAAAATAGAAAATCTGCGTTTTCTGGAATTAATCTTTTATTACCAAAAGTTAAATTATCAACAATTGTAACATTACAATTATTCTCTATAAATTTTATAGCAGTATGACTTCCAATGTAACCTGCACCACCTGTAAGCAAAACGTTCATATATTTTAAATTTTTTTGATTGATTTTATTAAATTAGATTTAAATATTATCAAAGGATTAAAAAAAATAATTTTTATTATTTTACCTGCACTTTTGAAGAAATTTTTTTTTATTTTAATAATATTCATTTTTAACAAATATATATCAACTACAGACTTAATTAAATTTATGTCTTTTCTAGATAAATTAAACAGAATCATATTATTTTTTAAAATTAAAATATTCTCTTTAATAATTGTTGGCATAAGATTTTTTGTATTTGTCATATTTGTTCCTAGAATGGGTACATAGGTTAAGATTTCTTTAATTAGATAAATTTCATTATTTGCAATTAATTTACAAGTCAGATCATAGTCTTGCGCATATTCTAGTTTATTTGAATACCAACCAACTTTTTGAGCTGAATTTTTTCTGTACATTATCGCAGAATGAGCCAACATGTTCACAAATATTAGTTTTTTTTTTAAAATGTTATTATCTATTTTCGGTGCATAGTTTTTCTTAAATTTATAGTTTTGGTCTTGAATTACTGTCCATGTAGCACATATAGCTACTTCAGGAAATTTTTGAAAGATGTCAACTTGTTTGTTTAATTTCTCAGGATGGTAGTAGTCATCTGAATCTAATATAGATATCAAACTACCATTCAACTTTTTTGTAGCTTTGGTGCGACTTTTTCCTAAACCAACATTATTTATTTCAGAAAATAATTTTATTCTACTGTCCTTAAATTTTTTTATAGTTTTTAAGGTATCATCAGTAGATCCGTCGTCCCAAATAACTAATTCCCAATTTTTATAACTTTGATCAATGACACTTTGAATAGCCTTTCCAATAAACTTTGATGAATTATAACAATTCATCAAAACTGATACGAGAGGCCTGTTATCATTAGAAAGCATTTATTTTATTTTTTTAGATAAGAATCTATTTTTTTTATCCAATTCTTATTAAAAAAAATGGACTTATCATCAATAAATAAATCGTACGACGGTTTTCCTAAAATAAGCTCATGATAGTCTAGATTCCAATTTATTAATTGTTTTTTTGTTAGTGTAAAACCTTTTTTAATTGCTGCTGACTTATTTTCCTTTGATCTACCCATAAATCTAGCTGTGAATATTTTTATATAATTTCCTTTTTGATAAAGCTCATTTATTTTCTTTATTGACTGTTTATTAGGTTTTGACAGATGATAACTATTGCCTTTTGTTTTGCAAATGACTCCATCTAAATCGAAACAAAGAATCTTTTTTTTCATTTTTTTATTTTTAAACAAACTATTTAAGATATTGATTTATTTTTAGAATTTCCAAATTTAATAATACTACCTTTATCTATTAACTTATACTCAAAAATATTTTCATTTAAATTTATAGAGAGAACTTTGTCCCAATAAAAACTATTAAATTTTTCAAAAAAAGGATCTGCACAAATATGGAATACTCTCAATCCTCTTTCTAAACCTTCAGCAGCTGAAGCTGTCGATCCGATAAATATACTGATTTTTTTATTTGAGGGTTTATTCTTGAAAAGTTTTTTATTTGAATTTAAAAAAAATCTTATTTTTTTTATTAGGCTTTTATGTCGTTTTGAGGCACCCATACTAGGATGGTTTCTAATCAAAAATTTAGGAAAAAACTTTTTAGGTCTAGTTAGGATAAGGTTTTTAATTAAATTAAAAATTTTATTTACATCTTCTATAAAATATGGAAGCAATATACGGCTGCTTAACATAGGTTGATTTTTTTTGTAACGAAAAGAAGTAATATTTTTTACTTCATTGCCATTCCAACCAAGCTTATTACACATTATTTTTTTTTGCTGTTTGCCATTTACGTAAACTAAATCAGGATGACCGGGTCTTTTAATGTAATCAATTGGTAAAGGTGGTAAAACAGTATGCATATATCCAATTATTTTTAATTTAATTTTTGTTTTTTTAAGTTTTGACACCAAATAGTGTTGGTGTGGCTGTGCTTCATAAGGAAAATATAATTTTTTTATATTATGTTTTAATAACTGTAAATTAATTATCTCAAATAAATTTTTAAAAAAAATAGGTTCTATAAATTTTAAATTAATATTATTTGTAAAAAAATAACTCAAAAATAAATTTTTAATATAAAAGTAAATTGATGTAATAAAATTTTTAAAAAAATTAAAACTTCTTCTTTTCAAAATTATTACGTTATTTTTTGTTTTATAATTTTTATTATTATTTGTAAGTGGAATAAGAATCCACAAAATTTCTTTGTTTAAATCTGTATTGAAAGAAAAATATTTGTCAAAATAACTTCCATTTTTTTTCAAATTTTTTGAAACAAAGTATGAAAATATAATTTTTTTATATTTTTGATTTGATTTAATATCTGTATTTTCTAAATATGATTTATTTAATGTATAAAATTCCTTAAAAATTATTAAAAACTTTAAAAAGTAATTAACTTTTTTTTTTGAAAAATTTTTTAAATTTAAATAACCTATACTTTCTGCCCAGCTTGATAAGAAATAATTTAGATTGTAAGAAACATTTTTATTTTTAATAATACCATTTTTAATAAAATTTTTACTTTTATCTAGAATACTTTTATGGCTCGCCATTTTTTATTTATTAGATTTTATAATCTTAACTAATTCTTTTAAGCTATCTTTAAAATTTGTAGTTTTCTTGCTGTAGTAATTATATGTCTTAAGCCTTTTAAATGGTTTTGGCCCTTTGTCGTAGTGACCTTTTTGAGTTTTATTTAAAAAATTTAAATTTGACTTAATTCCTGTTATTTCTTTTACGATCAATAAAAGATTTTTAATTTTAACTGATTGTTTTCCTTTTATTAGAATTATTTTTTTACTAAAACTTTTTTTGAGTATATCTACGCTTGCTTTTGCTGCATCAACAACGTGGATATACGATCTTACTGCCTTATTTGTACCTCTGTAAATTAGTCTATTCTTATTAACTGCATCATAAACTATTTTTAATAAACCATTATTTAAATTTGATCTTGGGCCATAAATAGAACCATACCTTAGGATTGAATATTTTAGATTATGAACATTTCCATATTCTGTTGTCATTAACTCACAAGATTGTTTGCTTACTCGATAGAATCCACCTTGTGTACTGTCAGCGTATATTGAACTAGCTAATATGTATCTTTTTATTTTTAATTTAACACAAGCATCCAAGATATAGGCACAACCCATAATGTTAGTTTCAAATGTTTTGATAGGATTATCATAAGAATCTTGAATATCCGCAATTGCAGCAAAATTATAAACAATATCGCTTTTTTTAATTATTTCATAAATTTTGTTTTTATTCTGAATGTTAAATTTTCTAAATTTTATTCCAGGTTTTATATAGCGTGATTTTTTCAAGTCCGCTATAATTACATTATATCCTCTGTGTAATAGTGCTTCAGCAACATGGGATCCTAAAAAACCAGAGCCGCCAAACACTATTACTCTTAATTTTTTTTTAAATATTTTTTTATCCACCATTTTGTAGCCTCGAGTTGCCAAGGGAAATCAATATCACCCACACAGGAATCCTGAAAAATATGAGTTGTTTTTTTTGCCATCCAATTAAACGGAAACGGGTTTTTTTTCATTTGTTTCATTTCTTTTGCTCTCGTAATAGTAAATGACTGAGTGCAATAATAAGTATGAACACTTTTATCTCTGTCACAAGATAGAGGAGTAAATTTTTTTAATGAATTACTGGGTATATAATTTAATAAGCTATCATTTTTAATTTTTTTTGCTCTAGTTGGTGAGAAATTATTAAATTTAGATATTGTTGTTACAGAGTCAAAGTTTTTTGATTTTTTCAAAATTTCTAATCCTTTTTCAATATCTTCTTTTTTTACACAAATAGAGTTACACAATAAAATTATAAAATTATCTATTTTGTTTTTATTTTCTGTCTGACAGTAGTTAACAGCATGTTGAATTGCATCTTCAAGAAGAGCTTTGTCGCTACAAAGGAATTTAGGTCTACGAATAGGAAAACATTTTTTTTTCTTTGCTTCAGCTAATATAAATTGTGAGTCAGATGATACATATATTTTATCAATTAATTTAACTTTTTTTGCAGCTTCCAGAGGATACATAAACATTGGTTTAGAAAAAATTTTTAAAATATTTTTATTTTTTATACTTCTACTATTTTTTCTTCCAAATAAAATTGCTACATTCATGCGAAATTAACTTCGAGTTTTTGATATTTTTTTTTTAAGGGTAAAGTAATTATTTTTTTTTCAATTGACGAGATATGAGCAGCAAAAATACATTCCATAATTTTTTTTGCAGTATCTAGATTTTTATAATTAAAGTTTTTTGAAAAAAGTTTATCTATTGAATATTTAGTCATATTAACTATATCAAACTTATGTTTTAATTTGATTATTCTCTGTTGTGGCTTGAAAATATAAAAATATAAAGGCTTTTTTCTCATTTCTGGTGGTCTTGAATGTAAAATAAATTTATTATTAATTTCATCTATTTGGAACTCATAATTTTTGCTCTTAATGTGAATAACATATGGTAATCCTGTGTTTTCACTTAGATCGAATATTAATTTTTCATCATCATCGTAGTTTATTATGCCATAACCTCCTGGATCTTTAAAATTTGAACCTCTTGGATTAGGAGTTTTTGTTTTGTCAATAAAACTAACCACTGATTTAGGTTTCGTATTGAAGAAAAAAAAACCAAAATCAAAGAAAGTTGAGCCCATATTTCCTAACCCTGCACTAGGTGAGCTGATATTAATTGAAGTAACTTTTTCATTTTTTTCTTTGAAAAAATCTTTTATCATTAGCCAATTTGGTGAATGAGTTCTATGTGTATTTACTATTAGTTTTATTTTATTTTTTTTGGCAATATTTACAATTTCAGCACATTTTAAGTATGAGGTTGATAATGGTTTCTCTGTAATAATTTTTTTAATTTTTTTCTTTTTACAAAAATCAGTAATAATTTTAAATCTTGATTTTGTGTTGGTGGCAATACATATCAAGTCAGCTTTAAATTCTAATAAATCTTTATAATTATTTGTTTTATATATTGATTTATTTTTTTTTAAGTTTAGAAGCAGTGAATCTTTATGTTCACAGACTGCGATTATCTTAAAATTCATTTTTTTTAGAGTGTCAAAATATCTTTTACCCATACCACCGTAACCTATTAGAACTGCTGTTTTTTTCATTAAATTATTTATTTAAATATTTTATTAAATACTTTTAGCATTTCTCTATTTTTAGTTTTAAGAGCAAATTCACTTTTATAATTATTTTTTGAACATAGAAAAGTTAAAAAAGAAATTTTTTTATTAATTTTTAAATATTTTTTTTTATAAGGTAAATAATTAGAATAAAATATTGCATAATTTATATTATTTTTTTTAAATGTTTTTTTTAAAAAAATTAAATAATCTTCAAAATTTATAGTGTAATTATTGACTATATTATTTTTTTTAATTCCAGAAGGGAATCTTTTTGTTAAATTTAATTTTCCTACAAAACTTTTTGCTAAATGAACCCTGGGGGAATCAATAAAAGTATATTTTTTAGATATTCTAATAAGCTCGTTTATTATTTTTTTATAATCCAAGTTGTGGTTTAAGACTCCGGTAGAAAAAGTTAGTGAAAAATTATTTGATTTAATTTTTATTTTACCTTTTTTAATAACTGAGAATTTATTTTTCGTTTGTCTTGAATATTTTTCTTGAGCTGCTTCGATAATTTTTTTTTCAGTATCTAAACCATGATATAAAATATTTTTATTAAAAAAAATTTTAAAAATTTCATAAAAGCCCCCAACCGCACAACCGTAATCTAAAATTGAATGAACTTTTTTTTTATTTATTGAGTTAAGAGGTATTTTTTCAGAATCATAGAGATGTGATAGTTTGTTCCTATTTTTAGAATAAAAATCGATTACATTTTCTTTTCCCCATTGTGTCATAAATATTTTATAATTTTGTTGTAATAGTTAACCTAATATCATCATTTTTGGGTGGCATGGAATTAAAATGTAAAAGTTTTTTTAAATTTTTTGTTATTTTAACATTTTTTTTATTTTTTAGCATTTCATAATAATTAAAATATGGCTTGTGGAACCAAGGACCATATAAATTAAACATTGACCACCTGCTAATATTAGAAGCCACACCTGATTTATGCCACATCGCTGCGTCCATAATTACAATGGTTCCTTGTTTTCCTTTTAACATCTTGCATTTATAATTATAGTTTCTTTTAGGTTTAAATTCCTTTTTAAATGAATATGGAACAAATAAAGTACTAGATGTTTCTTTGGAAAAATCTTCAAACATATATATTACTAAATACATTAATCCCTTTTTAATTCTTTTGTTTTTTAAATAAGCAGTATCAGTATGCCATGATGTGCCCGAATCTTTAATTAAACCTCCTGTAGAGTCTTTTTTTCTATTGATCGCGGTTGAATCAATAAGTACGTAATTATCTTCAATCAAAATTTTAAGAATTTTGTCTAAATGTTTATTATAAATAAAGTTTAAAAAAGATATATCGTGTCTAAAAGGATTGGGTATAAATTGTGAATTAAGTTTAATATTTGGACTTTTTTTTGATCTCAATTTTTTAGTAATTTTATCTAACTTGTATATAACTTGCTTACAATCTTTATTACTAATTGTGTTATTTAAAAAAGTAATACCTTTTAATTTTAATTCTTTGATGTTTTTTGTTAAAATCATTAAAGCTATTGTAATATTTAAAATTATTTTATTTTATTTTATTTAAAATAAAATTAAATTTTTTTGTAAATTTTTTCATTATTTTCAAACCACCTAATGTCGCTCTGATATAACTATCATCGCCATCGATTGTCATTGGCCTAATAATAAATTTATTTTTATATAAATATTTAATTACTTTATTGACATGATCTTTTGACCTCAACTTAAATAAAACTGTATTTGAATATTCACCTATCATTTCAATTTTATAAGTTTTTAAAAATTTTCTAAAAAAATTTCTAGATTTTGAAACATCTTTAACGTAATCTTTCATAATTTTTAAATTTTTAATAAAAAACTGTACAATTTTAATGTTTACTGAATTAATCTCATAAATTGGTTTAATAGACATCATGTACTTAATAATTTCTGAATTTGACATTGTATAACCTATTCTCATTCCTGCTAATCCAAAGGCCTTTGAAAATGTTCTTACTACTATTAAATTGGGAAATTTTTTTATTAAACTCTTAGCAGTAACATTATTAAAATGATAATAGGCTTCGTCGATAATTACAAAACAATTCAATTTAAGACAAATTTTACATATTTGGCTAATTTGCTTTAAATTTAACATTATTTCTATTGGTTGATTAGGGTTTGCAATCGCAACTAATCTAGGTTTAATTTTTTTAATTTTTTTAATTACGTCTGAATAGAAATCATAATCTTTTACTTTTAAATCAATTGGAAAATGTTTTGCGCCAAACATTTTACAGTACAATGGATACATGGCAAAACTAGGGTTGCAGGTAATAACTCTATCACCACCAGAAATAAAAACCTGAAAAGTTCTCAATAAACCACCATCTGCCCCTTCGGTCAATATTAGCTGATTAGTTTTAATTTTTTGCCAATTTGCTACCTGCTTATAAATTTTATCTGTATCAGGATATGTTCTAAACGCATAAGAATCGATCTCTTTATAAATTTTTTTCATTATATTTGAAGAAAATTCATCTACACGTTCATTCCTCTCCATGGTGTAAAAACCTTTCCTGCTAGTGAGCCAATGAGGTTCTCTTGGAATGTAATTAATAAATTTTTTTGGTTTTATCTTCATTATTTAATAATTTTAATTTTTTTTGTTTACGTAAAGATTTTCTTATTTTAGTTCCAGATATCTCTGTAATTTGTTTTTCTAAATTGATTTTTTTAATATTATAACCAACCTTTCTCCCATAAAAAATATTAGTAATATTTGGTAGCTTGACAACTTTATACCTAGATTTAAATTTCCTGTAAAGTTTTTTATCTATTAATTTTTTAACTTCATTAAATTTAAAAGGGTTGTCTCCTAAATTATATACATCCTTTACGCAGATTAAAACTTGATCGACTTTTTCGAGTGACCTTTCAAATAATTTCTCATGTCCTATATGAAAAGGTTGATATCTTCCTAACATAATAGCAGTAGTGTTCTGGTTGTTCCATCTATAACTTTGAATTTTATCAAAAATTAATTTAGACCATAGCAAACTATTTTTGGATGTAACTCTGATGTCGTAATTTTTTGGATTTTCAAAAATTTTTTCTAACCTTTTTTTTTTAAATCTAGATTTTTTTATTGTATCTACCCATATTAAATAATCTGGGTTTAAAATTTTTCTACCCTTACGCAAAGGACAAATTAAATCTGCAATAACAAATTTTTTTCTTACCGATTGTGCTAATTTTTTTACTCTCTCTGATTGTCTTATAATTCCACTTTTAGAAAAATCCCAATCATTATATTTTGATCTAATTTTATCAGCATTTAGCCATACTGCATTTAGTTTTTTTGTTAATTTTTTTGCTAACGAACTTTTACCTGAACCAGCAATTCCCATTATTAAAATTAGTTTTTTTGATTTCATTAATAAAACTTTTGAATTAATCTATTTATATTTGTCTTTGTGTCTTGAGTTGAAAAAAGAAAACTTGATAAATTAAATTTATTACTATTCTTTATTGTTTTGATCACTTTCGCTATGTCTTCATAGTTATTTATATAATAAATCATTTGATTTTTTTTATGTATGTTTACGCAACTTTTACAGTGTTTATACCTTTTCCACTGATCAAACAATATTACAGGTATCTTGCTGCATATAGAATCTTCTATTACGGTAGATGAAAATGAAATCGTAACAATAGTTTTTTTGAGCAACTCATCTATTTTATTATTGGAAAACATTAAACTTGGAAATATTTTTTCTAGATCTTGTGTCAAATTACTTATTGAGGGATGAGGTTTAACTACAATTTTTAAATCAGATTTTTTTGCCAATATTTCTAATACTTTTAAGTTTTTGAAAAATTCATAATACATTTCAACACCATAGAATTGATAATTAACAAAATCCTTCATTGTCACCGCATAAAGAATAAACTTGCCCGTATCAGACTTAGTTGGTGATATGTTTGAAAAAATAATATTACCTGTTTTAAATGTTTTTCCTTTAATGTTGAGTGTTTTTATAGAATTTTGTGCAATTTTTGTCTGCAGCGCAAAATATTTAGAGTCACCGGAAAACACATTTTCAATAATTATTTTTTTATATATTTTATCAAATTTATTAAAGGACTCTGAAACAGTCCCATGTGGAATACAGACGCTGTTAAATTTGAATTCTCTTGATAATGAGGCAAGATAGCCATCAACGCCTCTTACTAGGTTTATAAAAACTACTTTTGGTTTTAGATTTATAATTAATTTTCTTACTGATTTACATCTATTGCTTAGATCTAAAAGTATCAAATCAAAAAACTTTGATCTTTTGTTTAATAATTCACAGATATTTTTATTTTGATATTTAGTATTAATTTTAGTTTTTTTAATTTCTAGTTTTAATGTAGTTTTTTTTGGATAAAATATGAAATATTGAATTCCAATAATTTTAAAAATTAATTTTTTTAAAATATTAATTTTATCAAAACATATATAATTAACTTTTTTACTTTTTAATAATGAGTAAAAAAGTATTTGTTTAAAGTTATAACCAAAATTTAAAAATAAAACACTCTTGTTGTGATTTTTTTTATCTAACAAGTAATGATTGTTAAATTCATATGTATTAATTGCATGATTAAAATTAATTTTTTCTTTGGATATACATATCACTTTATTTTTAAATAATGAATTACAAATATCAGATAGGATAAAATTTTTTTTTGGTATCTGTGTATCGTTATTTTTCCAACCTGAAACGTAAATATTTTTTATTTTAAATTTTTTATTTACAGTTTCAATAATATTTTTAATAAAAAAAACTGAATTAAAATAATTTCTAATTAAATTTTTGTGTCTTGCATTTATGACTTTAATATTTGTCCTACTAAATTTTATATCTTTTAAAAATTTTTCGGATTCAATTAATCCATTTTTGTGTATAGAGTTATTTAAATAATCAATCGGATTAATGTATGGTATTTTATTTAACTCGCAGTAAACTAAAATGTCTAAGTTTAAAGGCAGGCAAAAAAAACCACTTTTAATTTTAGATATTATAAATTTTAACTCAATAATATTTTGTGCCAAAACTAATCTATGTGACATCCTATAATCTACTAAAGCTTTTAAAGATTTTTTTTAATAACATGATACATTCTTTTGGATGTTGTCCAATTGCTGTCTCTGCAGCTAGAACTATACCGTTTGCGCCTAGCTCTACTGCGTTGAATATGTCATTAACTTCTGCGCGTGTTGGAAAACTTTTATGAATCATGCTTTCTAAAAAATTAGTTGCTATATAAACTTTCTTTCTTTTTTTTTTCGCTAATTTTAGAATCTTTCTTTGAGCAATTGGAACATTCTCTATGCCAATTTCTTTTGATAGGTCACCTCTATCTATTAAAAAATTGTTTCCAGTTTTAAGAATTGAATTTAAATTTTTCATTGCAGATTTAGTTTCTAATTTAAATATTTTATTTTCATATGGTAATATTTTATTGAATTTTTTAATATCTTCATAAGTGTTAACAAATGACAAAGCATAGTTTTTAATTTTGTTTTTTTTTCCTATCTGAATTGCTTTGATATCTTTTTCTGTAATATAGTTTAGGTTAATCTTCCTATTAACTATATATATTCCTTTATTATTTTCTAATTTTCCTGCATTTGTTACTTCTGTTAAAATTTTGTTTTTTGTTATTTTTATTATTTGTGATTTTAATCCCTCAAATCCTATATCTAAAATATCTCTCACCTTAAGTTTACTGAAAACAGAATTTGGGTATAAAGAAAAATTTCCAATAATAGAAATATCTAACTTATCTTTTTTTTTATAAATTTTTTCTTTTTTAACTTTACTTCTAATCTGTGCTCCTTCTGTATCTATGCATATTGGAATGGATGAATATTTTTTTATTAAATTGATATTTTTTTGAAGCATATTTATATCAACGTGGGACATATTTAATCTCAGTAGATTGACTTTTTTATTAGTAAATTTTAGAAAGTCTTTATTTAAAGATGACGGTCCTAATGTGCAGTAAATTTTTGTTTTAATCATATATAACTTTTAGTAAATAAATATTAATAAAATAAATAATTTTTCTTAAATAAAAATAAATATTTTTCTTAAATTCTGAAAAAGAAGAGTTTAAGAATATTTGTGGCATCATTTTTCTTTCAAAGTTAAATGGAAAGAAGAACAATACAGGTAAATAAATTTTTTGAATAAAACTTAATTTTTTAATTTTATAACCAAATTTATTATATTTACTATATAGAAAATTTAAAATTAACAGATCTTTCCAAGAGAAATAGGACTCCCAATTCTGAGCTATGACAGATGTATTAAATTTACCATTTCTTACTTTGAAATTTGAAAGTTTGTCTGATTTCCATAATCTGCCTGCAAAACTTGATTTATTTATTAATTTGGAATACTTAACATTTAAAAATTTTAATATTTTTTTTTTTGTTTTATCTAAATTCATTTCTTCAAGCTTAACAAAATGAGAATTTTTTTTTAATGCAAAATTTAAATCTTCTCTTATTCTTCTTATATATAAATAAAAATGCTCAAAATTTTTTTTTTTTTGGTCGTACTTTACCCAATTATTTATGCCAGATTTTAAGTTTTGCATTGGGTTTCGTATCGTAACTAATACTTTTGAATCTTTAAAATCTTTTAAAAATAATTTAGTTTCTAAAATGCTATGAGAATGATGCACAATCACATTTTTTTTTAATATGCTTCGATTTAATGTTAAATGATAACTCAAGTATAAATTTATTAAAAAATTTTTTTTATTAAATTCTTTCCCCTCTGAAAGTTTTAAAAATATTTTTTTAAATTTGTTTAAATTTAAATTAATTATTTTATTTTCTAAACTATCATTAAAAAATAAATTATGATGTTTTTTAATAAATATTAAAATTAATTTTAAGAAATTTTTTGATTGAAAAATTTTTTTTACTTGTGGGTCCTGTAAAAAACTATAAAAAGGAACTTCACCGCTGAAAGTAATTATTCCTGGCACACTATCTAGAGATCCTTGCAAAAAATCACTACCAGTTCTTCCCGTAGTAAGTATGCAAGCAAAATTTAGATTATAATTTATTTTCCTGCGTGCGTTCATTTTTTGACTATATATCGAAGATATTCAAAATCTTTTTTATTATCTAAATCTAGACTCTCATCTTTGGGTACTTCAAAGAAATATGGATTTTTCCCAATTCTACATTTAAGTTTCTTTAATGATTTTTCTTTAATACCATATAATCCAGTCGTTTCTATTATAACTGGTTTAGCATCTTGACTTCTTGGAAGAATATTTGGCTTATAATTTATTGGTTTTTGATTAAACCAGAACCAAGAATATATAGATTGACTAGTTAAAATAGAGTCATGACTTTTATTTATTTTTAATAATTTTATACATTCATTAATAGTCTTAACACTCATAAGTGGCGAGGTTATGAATAGTTGAAAATAATAATCAGCTTTAATAATCTTATAATGATAATTTAATAAATCGTTTCCATTTGCATTGTCTAAAGCTAAATGCGGTAATCTGTTAATGAAACGTAAGTTATTTTTTTTACAGAATTTTTTTATAATATTGCTATCTGAGTCAACATAGATTTCATCAAAATTACATTTAATAATTTTTTTTAGTAAAATTTCATATAAAGGTACATTATTTATTTTAATAAAATTTTTTCCAGGCACCCTTTTTGATTTTTTTTTAATTGGTATAATAACTACTGTTTTATTTTTCATTTTTTTTTTCTCTTAAAATTTTATAAATAAGCTTATTTAAAATTTTATTGTTTAAGTCAAAATTAATTAATTGAATTTTATTTATATATTTTTTCCAGCTTAAGTCAGACAAGTATAATATTTTTTTTAATTTTATGTTTATAATCTTTTGTTCAAGTTTATTAATATCATAAATATTTCTTTTCTTATCAAATAAAAAATTGGAGTATTTAGAAACGCTAAAAAAAATTATTTTTTTACCTTGTGCCAATATTTCTGCACCCAAATTTGAATTATAACAAATTACAACCTTTGATAAACTTATTGCTTGTAAAGATGATTTGTCTGTATGAAAAATTATATCTTTTGAAATAGATTCAAAAAAATTGATTTCTTCATCAAAATAGTTATATCTTTTTTTATCTTCTCTTATTGAAGATAAAGCTATTGTTAATGTTTTGTTATTTTTGATACAATACTTGTAGACACAAGAAACTATTTGTTTCATTTTCTTCATTTCATTATTTCTATGTGTTATTTTTTTTCTATTTTTTTGTGGTCGCGGTTTAAATTGTGAAATAAAAACAAAATCATATTTAGTTTTTTTATTAATTAAAGGTCTTGAATTATTTTTGACAGATCCAGTTATAAAAACCTTAGTTTTAATAATTTTTTTTAAGAAATATTTAAAGTTTTTATTAAATACACAAAAATAATCTACACTGTGGTTTTGTAAAATTTTTTTATAAAGTACTTCATCTTCACCTTTGAATAAAGAACCTAACTGATAAGCGATAGTTGTAATTTTTGGTAAATTTTTTTTAACTCTAAAAATTATACCATCTAGATCATGTCCAAAAACTATCTGAGGTGCAAAAGATTGAATCAAATTTTTAAAATAAATTTTTTTTATATCTTCTTTTGAAATTTGCTTAGTCCATAATGACTCTAAAATTGACTTGAACAAATAAAATAAATAAATTTCTTTTTTTAAATAGGAAAATTTACAATTTTTCGGTATGAACCCAGAATACCCATCATCAACAATTAATAAATCCGTTTGTGGATTAATATTCAGGTTAAGCTTCATTTTATAGTTTAATTTTTTGGATCTGATTTTTTTTTATATTTAGGTTCAGACTCAAGAAAAAAATATATATTTTTTTTTAATTCTTCAATCCCTACTTTGAAACATGGCTGCATTTTTACGGCCATTATTTTAATTTTTTTATATTTACTTACTCGTAATATTTTTTTCTTTATCAGTAAATTTTGAAAATTTTTCAAGTCATACTTAACAGTTGAACCTTTGTATCTAAGTGGACTAGAAGAATAATTAAATATAATTTTTTTTTTATTACAAATTTTTGTATTAAAAAGTTTATTATACAAATACGGTACACCAAATCTAAATTCAATAAACCTTACAAACGTGCATACAGACAAATCACATCCGATAAAAATTATTTCTGAATTTAATTTATACAATTGATGCCAGGCAGAATCTTCCCCAAAAGCAGTGGGTGTCTTTTGAGAGGTAATAAATTTAGCGTATTTACCCTCTGTAGAAATATTGAATATAGGATTAAACGACCTCAATGAATTTTTTCGTTTAGCCATAAATTTACTAAAATAACCAATTTCATTAGTTGGTATTGAATTTGATATATCAAATTTTTTTTTGTTTTTGCCATAATCATAACTTGCACTTAAAGCTGAAATAGTACTGTTAACGCCAACAACCTCTTTTACTAGGTTAAAAATATTTGTAGGTATGTTCTGAATTTTTTTATCTTCAAACTGACCTGTATTAATTATTGAAGCATGAATTATACAGCTTGAGTTTTTTTTTATACGCAGTTTTTTTAATGTTTTTTTAAAATCTTTAAAATTAATTATTGTCATTTTAATTAATTAACTTTTTTTGTTAATTTTTTTGTTAATAATATTTTTATTTTTTTTTCATCAGTTATTTTAGAGATTTCAGAATTAGATAATTTTATTTTAAATCTGTCTTGAATTTCGGATGCTAATTTAAGGTGGTTTAAAGAATCCCACATGTGAGTATTATCCATAGAATAATTAGTTTTTTTTTCCTTAAATATTTTTTTAAAAATTATTGCTAAAACTTTATTTATTTTATTTTTTGTTGCCAAATTCATGCAATATACTTAATAAATTGTTTTTTAAGTTCGTCTATATTTATTTTTCCATTTATATTTCTTGGAAAATCTTTATCATATAGAAAAATATTAGTAGGCTGCATATATTTAGGTAATAATTTTCTCGAAGTTGAATAATAGAAATTTTTACTTTTTTTTAATTTTTCACTTCTTCTTATGTAGAAAATTAGATCACTATAATATGTAGAATTATTTCTTGAAAAAGATAAAACCTTAATATCTTTACATGAATAATTAGACTTAAATACATTTTCAATTTCATGAAGTTCAATTCTATGTCCCCTTAATTTTATTTGAGAGTCTTGCCTACCTTTATAAAAATATAATCCTTCTTTATTTTTATAAAGTATATCTCCAGTGTTGTATATTTTTTCAAATATTGGTTTTTTTGTAGGGTTCTCTTTAAAATATTTTTTGTTCATAAAATTATCATTCCAATAACCTATCGAAACTTGACTACCATAAAAATGTGCATCACCATTTTCATTTATTTTTGACTCCTCATTATTATTTTTTAAAAGCATTGTATTTATTCCTGGCAACTCTTTGCCTACAGGCATGCTATCAAATTTTAAATCTCTTTTATTTATTTTATGCCAGTGAGAAATTATTGAAGCCTCTGTTGTACCGTAAACATTATAAAAATTACATTTTGGAAGACTATAAAGCGAATCTTTAACCAGTTTCTTGCTCAATCTTTCTCCACCAAAAATTACATGTTTTAGATTTTTTAAACTTTTTGATTTTAACATATTAAGATCTGATAATTTTTCAAAAAAACTAGGTACTATAAAAAGTATATTAATATTTTTATTTTTTTCAAAAAATTTTAAAAAATTTACTTTATACTCATTCTTGTTCATGGGAACTATTGTTCCATTATTGTGCCAGCATATAAAAATATCAAATATTGATGGATCAAATATTATTTCAGCTACATGAGCAAATCTCATCTTAGGTTTTGCGGTAAAATATTTTTTTGAATTTGTAATGTATGTCGATGTATTTAAATGAGTAACCATTACACCTTTTGGCTCACCCGTGCTTCCTGATGTATAAATAATATAAGCTAGAGAGGATAAATTTGCGTCTTTAATTATCGGTTTATTTTTTTTTTGCTTAGAAATGTCAGATAAATTTAAATATTTATTTGATTTTATTTTTTCATCGATAATAATTATCTTGATTTTTTTTTTGTATTTTTTTACTAAAAAATAAAATTCTTTCTCAATGATTATTGCCTTGGGAACCGTGGTATCTATTATAAATTTTATCCTCTTTTCTGGAAACTGGTCAGTTAAAGGCACCCAGCATCCCCCAGATTTTAGTGTAGCTAAAATACTTATATATAAATTAATATTTTTTTTAGTTAAAATACAGATTCTTTCATTAACTTTAATGTTTAAGGTTAATAGTAAATTAGCTAACTTATTTGCTTTAAAATCTAAATTTTTATAAGTAGTTTTTTTTCCGTGATCATCTACGGCTATAGAATTTGGATGCTCCAAAGCAGTAATTTCAAAGAAATTTTGTAGATAAAGCATTGCTGTGATTTAAAATTTTAATTATTTATTGTATCGTTTTCACTAAATCTTTTTTTGACTCGGTGATATGTTGATCTAAGTCTGAACCATCTAAATACCACACATTCATAAATCCATCTTTATCAATTTCTACGGTATCTGGTTTTTTCCATGATGGATTCCACTTTAGCCTGTCCTCTATATTAAACCCTGACTTAAGTAGTATTGAATTAGTTATCTCGTCTCTTTTGATGATTGTATCGTGATATAAAACTATTTTTCCAATATCACTTAAAATACAATATTTTGGTTTAGTTCTACCAGAAAATTCACCACAACTACTTAATGCACTTATTAATTCAAGTCCTTTATCAACGCTAGTTCTGTGATGTGCCATTCCTCGTAATGGGACAGCATGAAACAAATAATGATTTTCTATATCGTGTTCTCTAAGTAATAAATAAAGTTTACTTAAAGTTTTAAAATTATCATTGACACCTTTCAGTAAAGGATTTTGATTATAAATTTTAAATCCAATAGATTGTAATTTTTTTAAGGAATCTATACTTTCTGGCCAAAATTCAACAGGGTGATTTATGTGTGTTCCTAATTCAAATCTAAATTTATTAAACTTTGAAAGAACTTGAAGCATTTTGTCATTTATTCTTTCTGGGTCATGGAATGGTACTCTGCTTGCTATTCTAATAATTTTGATATTTTTTGCATTTTTTTCAATTTCTTGCAACGTAAACTCCAAAAGAGGTACACTCATTAAAGGATCGCCTCCAGTAATTAAAACCTCATCAAGCTCAATAGCTCTTTCATCTGAACCTATATATTTTGATGCATTAGTTATGTTATCTTTTTTCATTGTCTCAACAGCATATTGTCCTCTAACGCACCATCTGCAGTGAGCTGCGCAAACTGTTGTCGGTTCAATTAAAATAGTTTTTTTATAAAGTCTTTCTAATCCAACTAGTGGTTTGTTGTCATAATATCCTTTTACACCTGATTGGTAGTGACGAGGTTTCTCGAGACTTCCATCAATATTTTTTTCTAATATATTTGTGATGTATTGTTTTTCTAGAGCTATATAGTCAGAACTGTCTTTTCCCAGTTCTTCTGCAGCTTTGGTCATTTTCGCCCTGAGAAAAGGGGATATTAACTCTTTAAATTCATCTTTAGTTTTTGTTCCAGCCATATCTATTAGTTTAGCCTTTTAAAATGCGTTTTGCAAACTGGTCCATCTAAATAATTCAATATGTTGTTATTTTTTTCACAATCTTTAATTGTTTTAAATATCCTATTTAAATTCATTAAGTATTTGTCTATTATTTCCTTAGTGTGGTTCACACATAAATAAATACTATTACTTGCTAAATATCCAGACTTTAGCATTTCTTGAGTTATTAAAGTTTTATAAGCTATGTTCTGTTTGCTTTTTATATTAAACGTACTTAAAGCAGGTAATCCACTTATGCTTATTTTTAAATTGTATTTTTTTGCCATTTTTTTCCACTTATTTCTAATATAAATTCCTTTTTTAGTAATTAATTTCCAAGACTTTGTTTTTTCCATTATCTCTAATGTCTTAAGTGCTGCGCTAGGCCCAGATCGCTCACTCCAAAACGTACTACTTATAAAGGTTTTTTCAGCAAACCTCATTATTTCTTTTTTTCCTAAAATTGCATTAATAGCATAGCCATTTCCTAAAGCTTTACCAAAAATCGCCATATCCGGATAAACTTTATACTTTTTGTGCAAGCCGCCTAACGTTTCTCTGAATCCAGAGGTGCATTCGTCAAAAATAAGTATAATATTTTTTTTGGTTGCAATTTGTCGTATTTTTTTTAAAAAATTATTCTTAGGAAGTTCATTTCTACTTACTTCCATTTTTATAATTCCAATATCAGGATTTTGTGAGATGATTTTTTTTAATTGATCAATTCTATTATATTCAAATGTAAAAATTGTATCTCTTAGTTTTTTTGGGATTCCTAAGGAATCAATTCCTGACAATAAGTGACTATTTAAATTTTTTTTATTTTTTAAATTTGCAGCAACATACCAATCATGCCATCCGTGGTATCCACAAATTGCAACTTTATGTTTATTTTTTGAGGCAGCTCTCGCAATTCTTACTGCTACTGCATTTGCCTCTCCTCCGGTCCTTGTGAGTTTAACCATTTGAAACCAAGGATGTAATTCTAAAAGTTTTTCACTCAAAAGAACTTCTTCTGGACAATTTAAGGAAGACATATTTCCTTTTTTGATATTATCTATTACGAAATTATCAACTTTTGCGTTTGAATATCCTAAAATATTTGTTCCCACACCCATCAATGACATATCGGTATATTTTTTTCCATCAAGGTCCCAAACATAGCATCCTTTTGCTTTGGAATAATAGTTTGGCCAAAAATTTGGTAAAATTCTGTCTTCCCTTTTTGATAAAAACATGTTCCCTCCTGGTATTATAGTCTTTGCTCTTCTCCAGAGTTTTTGTCCTGATTGCATTCGAAAACCTTCATCTCTTATTTTTAAAGAATTTTTATTTTTTAAATATTTATTTTTTTTTATTTGTTTATAAAGATTTAACCATGAAAAATAAATATTGGGACTATAAAATTCAATTATTTTTTTAAAAAAATCATAGTCAACTTGTTCATCAATGGTCCAGTTTTCTTTTGAGTAATCTTTAGTGTGTTTAAAATTTATTTTTTGAAATTTTTTTGAATTTTTAATATAAGTTGTAACATGTTCCTTGTCATCTTGAGTTTTTGCTAACTTATTTGCTAATTTTAATGCTTTAAAAGAAAAAACTTCTACGTCTAGACCGTCTGGAAATGTTGGTAGAATCGTATTCGATACATAATCACATTTTTTTGTCTGATAAATATTAATTGCATGATCAACTAAATTTGCATCAACTAATGGGCAGTCTCCTGTAATTCTTATAATTATATCCGCATCAAATTTCTTTGCTGCACTATAATAACGATGCAATACATTTCCTTTATTTCCTTTGAATACTTTAATTTTTTTATTTTTTAAAAACAAACCTAGTTTTTGGTTTGATTTATCACTTGGTATAGCAACAACTATCTTGCTTATCATCTTTGACTTCGCGAGCCTTTTATGGAGTATTTCAATTATAGATAATTTTTTTACTTTTTTTAAAACTTTCCCTGGAAATCTTACGGAGTCTACTCTTGCCTGTATAATAGCTAAAATATTTTGTTTTTTCATCTTACCAGTAAGTAGGGTTGATTAATTTTATCTCTTTTTGAGTTGTAAATTTCGGAAAAAATAATTGAGTATTTTTTTTTATTTTTTTTATTTCCTTCAGCTGATTTGCGTTATCTATTCCTACTATTATTTTGTCTACATATTTTCGAGAAATTGCAAATTTAATACATGCTTCTAATCTTGAAATATTATTATTTTTTCTCCATTTTTCAAAATGATCAAATATTTTTTTCCACTTTAAAAAATAGATGGTTTGTTTTTTTTTAAGCAGAATACCCTGCAAAAATATTGATCTTATATGAATTTCTATTCCCTTATTCTTCAATTTTTTCATCCAACCTAGATCGCTAAATCTTCTATCAAAAATGTTATACGGTATTTGAACAATATCAAACTTGAAATTCTTACTTAGATACTTAATTTCTTTTTCGTTGTACACTGAAACACCAACTTTTTTAATTAAACCCATTTTTTTTAATTTTAATAAATTATTAAAAACGCAGTTCTGCTGATCTTTTTTTAAAAAAAAGGGATTATGAATTAGAACAGCATAAATTTTTTTTATTTTAAGATTTTTGATTGTTTCAGATATTATTTTTTTTATATTATTAGGATTATCTATAAGATTTTTTGTAACTTTTATCTTGGTAATAAAATTAAAATTTTTTAAATTTAATTTACCTAGTATTTTTTCTGCTTTTCCATAAAAATTTGCTGTATCAAAGAATTTTATATTTAAATTTTTTGCTTCTTTAATTATTTTAAGTATTTCTTTTTTATTAACACTCTTTTTTGATAAACCGTAGATATTTCCAAAATTTGCAGTTCCAATAATAAATCTTTTCATTTATGTTTTATATATTCTGTCTTTTCTTTTAAGTATCTTTAAAAATATCTCAATAACCATTCCAAAAAATCGCAGAAGACCACTTACAATCATAAATGGTATAGGTGATATTTGTAATTTTAATGCTGAAATTAAACTAAACTTAATTGGATAATTGAACAGTTGATGTTTCAAGATACTGAAAAATCTTTCAGGATGTCTTAATACAAATTGGGCATCTCCTTTTCCGTACCATAAATATTTTTTCACATAACTTTTGAAATCAGATCTATGGACATGTTTAATTATGGCACTACTTCCTCCAAAAACATGACCTTTGGATGATAACCGGTAACATAAGTCTGTGTCATCTGATGGCCCAGAGAAATATGGATCAAAATTATTTTTTTGTAAGACACTAGTTTTCCATAAGGTGGGTGTCCCTATCATATTTCTCTTTCCTAGCTTGTTAATATTTATTTCCATAATGCATTGATAGGATTTATCGTAATAGCTTTTAGTTTCCATAGGTTTTATAAACGCTTCAACACCATCATAGTTTCCTTCCTCTAGATCTTGTATCATTTTTTCTAAACTTCCTTTTACGCTACGCATATCGGCATCGATTAGAGCAGTATATTTTGTTTTTACGTTTGATATACCAATATTCCTTTGATTAGCTAGTCCAAGTTTTTTAAGCTGAATAAGCTTAACATTATATTTTTTTATAATATTTACTGTTTCGTCATCTGAACCACCATCAATTACTATGATATTTTTAACACCTGAATCAATAAAACTACTTAAACAATTAGAAATATTTTCTTCTTCATTTAGAGTAGGTATTGTCAGGGTTAAGTTCTCTAAAGTCATGTTAAGATTGAATAGTTTTCTTTATTAGTTTAAAAATTTTAAAATAATTTTTTAAATTCGAATAATATCTTGATGTACCGTGTTTACGTAAATTACAATTAATTTTTATTTCGGAAATTTTTAAATTTAGCTTAATTCCATAAAACAAAAGACTTGTTCCTATAATATCTAAATTTTTATCATAATAGTTCTTATATTTACTTAATCTATACACCTTCATTCCACATAATATATCGTTTAATTCTAAATATTTTTTAGTAAAATATGATAATATTTTTTCAAGCAAGTTATTATGTGTATATCTTGAGCCTACTACTACATCAAAATTTTTTATTTTTAATAAGGCTGATTTTACTGAATTAATTTTATGTTGTCCATCCGCATCCATAGTAACTAAAAAATCATATTTTTTAGTAAGAATTATTTTAAATCCTTTTAATAATGATTTTTCATAGCCTATGTTTTTTCTATTTCTAAAATAATTTATTTTTTGATACTTGATATTTTTTCTAGTGTCATCTGTAGAACCATCGTCTATAATAAAAACCTCTCCTAACTTTTTTGCTTCGTTAACTATTTTTTTTATAGTTTTTTCTTCGTTGTAAGCACATATTAGGATTGCTACTCTAGATCTTGCCACTTAATAATATCGCCTTCTTTTATATTTTTTTTTAGTTTTCTGTTAATTAAATTTTTTTTTTCATTGGGGCTTATACCATCTTCAGGGCAAGGTCTTAAAAAATCTAAATGTTCTGTTTTGAGCATTGATCCTTTTTGAATGTTTGTTTTTGACCTAATTGCTCTTCTTTGTAGAATTTTTGTTTCTGATTCATTTTTTTCTATTTTTTTTACTCCATCACCTAGAGATTTTTCAATTGATCTAGATTTTATTACCATATTAGACCAGGTTTTAGGATTCATAGAAAATTTATGATCAGGGCCATCTTGTTCGTTAGATAATGTAAAATGTTTTTCTATAACTCTAGCACCTAGTGTAATAGCACCAATAACTGTTTCATCACCAGTTGTATGATCGCTGAGACCTAAAATAATATCAGGAAATTTTTCTTTATATGTTTTTAATACATTTAGATTAATATAATTAAAATTAATATTATCATCTGCTGTGTAATTGGTGTTACATTGCATTAAAACTAAATTTTCGTTACTGTCGAGTATAGTTTCTACTGCGAGCTTGACTTCATTCATGTTGCTAGATCCTGTCGAAAGTATCACAGGTTTGTTTTTTTTAGATATATACTTAATAAGTTCAATCCAAGTGATGTCCCCTGAACCAATTTTGTAGATATTAATAAATGAATCAATATGATCAGTTAGCTCAAATGAGTATGGAGTAGAAAAAAACTCAATTCCTATATCATCACATTTTTTTTTTAACTTTTCAGTCCATTTTAAATCAATTGACGCATCTTTGTAGGTTTCATAAATAGATTTTTTCCAATTTTTTTGATGGGAATATTTATTTCCTAAATTTTTGAAACCATAGTCGCTTACAAGAGTCTTGGCATCAAAATGTTGAAATTTTGCAGCATCTGCACCACTGTCATGTGCTGCTTGAATTAGATCTAAAGCTTTTTCCAATTTACCATCATGATTTGCGGCTATATCTGCTATAAAGTATGTTGGATGATGAAGTCCTACCAGCTTATTTGAAAATTTAATTTCTTTTTTCATTTTATAAGGTTTTAATTAAATTATGTTTTTTTAAACTTAAAATAATTTTTAGTACTTTTTTATACGACACATTAATTTTATTAGAAATATCAATTAAATCATTTTTTCCATCTGCTAATGACATTACAGAGGTTAGGTTTCCTACTATTTCCTTATAATTATCAACGGGCCATTTACTTATTTTTGGATACAGGCCTCTTTTTGATAGCTGAGGTTCACAAATAGTTTTTATTTTATAAAAATAATTATTTTCCAAAATTTCAATTAAATCACTATAAATTGCAAATGATCCTTCAAAACCTTTTATTGATATAAAATTAAGATCATCTTTGGAAGTATGATATTCTTTATAACTTCCATATTTTGATCTCATAATAGAGCACATTGGTAGGTCAACACCAGGGCTACAGTATCTTCTTTCGTCACTTCCGCTATACTCAAGAAAAGGAAATGTTGTAAATTTTTTTTTAGCGTGATTTAGGACATTTAATGCAGATTTATTTGATAAAGTTTTCTCATTTTTTGAAGGAATAAAAGAATAATTATTGTTGTCACCAACGCAAGTTATATTAAAAGCAGCTACTACATTTTTTTTTAGAATATTTAAATTTTTATTTATATAAATTACTGAACCAATATTTTCAGGCGCAAAAACAAACCTATATGAATACCTTCTGTTTTTAATTGTTTTTATGTAGTTTGCTAAATACGTTGCTAATACAGGGCCAGAGATTTCATTATTTCCCATTGATGGGTGGCAAATATATGTTGAAAATAAAATTTCTTTTTTGCTTTTTCCTTCAATTAAGATATCTGCATAAGTTAAGGAACCAGGTTTTAGTGATGAATCGATCTTAATTTTATATGTTTTATTGTTAAGTTTTTTGAATTGGTTATAACTCATACAAAAACCCCAGTCTTTTTTATAATATGAAGTGACATAGGGTATGGCCCCTTTCATATTTTTATTATAATGAATTTTCTTTTTTAATTCTTTTAAAGAAATTTTTTTATTAATTGGTATTGAATATGAAACAACATGTAGGTTGTTATTTTTAAAATCTAATATTTTTTTATTTTTTTCATTCAAAATATAGGCGTCTTTAATATTCCATTCGTTTGGAACTTCCCAATCATAAACTTTGGTACCAGTTTTTTTTTCAAATATTCTTAAGTCAGGCAAAATACTTTGTATAATTTTTAATGTTTTTCTGTTCCCGTCACCTGTTAAACTTCTACAAATTGGAAACAAGATGCACGCTAGTTTATAGATTTTTTTAGCGTAAATGTTATGAAGTGTCATATTCTGTTTGATTATTTCAAATTATTATTTTTTATCCAGTGGTTAAAAATGTCAATACCTTTGTTTATGGATATTCTTGGCTTCCAGCCTAAAGTTTTTTTTATTTTTTTTAAGTTATTAACGAAATATTTTTGATCACCTATTCTTTCTTTGTAAAATTTAATTTTTAAATTATGGTTATTAATTTTTTTTAATTTTTTTATCAATTGTAATAAAGATATTTTATTTTCATAACCTCCACCAATATTAAATATTTCTCCGTTTATTTTATAAAATTTTTTTATAGAAATTTCATAAAGTTTTATTAGATCTTCTATAAAGAGTATGTCTCTAACTTGTTTTCCATTACCAAATATATTGATTGATTGGTTGTTTTTTCTTTGTGACTTTTTAATAAACCAACTGATCCAACCTTGGTCCTCGGTACCCCATTGGTTAGGACCATAAATACAAGACATTCGAAAAACTACAGTTTTTAAATTATAAGTCCTGCTATAATCTCGAACATATTGATCACTAGCTCCCTTAGAGCAGCCATAGGGTGATGAAAAATCTAGTTCTTGTGTCTCTTTTATTAACATACTTTTATTTCTAATTTGATAGCAATCTTTTTTTTCTAAAATTTTTAATTTTTTTAAATTTCCATAAACTTTATTTGAACTTGAATAAATTAATGATGATTTTGATGAATAGTTTCTGATAGACTCCAATACGTTAAATGCACCTAACATAGTGCTTTCAAAATCTTCACGTGGATTTTGCACTGATTTGGTAACTGCCACTTGACCCGCAGCAAAAATAATATAGTTGGGTTTTAATTTTTTAATAAATTGACTCAAGTTTTTATAGTTCTTAATATTTACTTTAGAAAAATTTATTTTAGGGTAAGTTTTTTTAATTAAATTAAGATTTTTTTTTGAACTGCTTCCACTTAAATTGTCAATAACAGAAACTCTATAATTTTTTTTAAGAAAATATAAAACAGCATTACTCCCTATAAACCCACAACCACCAATTATTAATAAGTTCTTCATAATGATTTAATATAACAATTCAATTGATTTTTTCAAATTTGGTAAATTTAACTTTAGTTTTTTTTCAATTTTTTTTACGTTCATTATTGTTCCAAGCGGTTTTCTGTGAGTACTCATGTTGCTTTTAAATTTTTTAATTATTTTAATATTAAGATTTAATTTTTTTGCAACTAAATTGACAAATTTATACTTTGAAATTCCATTTTTTGATCCCACATTGTATGTTCCAAATATTTTCTTATTAATTATAATTTCAATAATTTTACTTAAAAAAGTTATGTGTATAGGATTAAAGTAAACATTATTAGGTATTTTTAATACTTTATTTTTTTTTAAATTATATTTAATCCAGTCTGAATAGCTTTTTTTCTTGCTTTCAATTGAATTTCCAAAGAAATTAGTTCGTAATATTGTCGATAATTTATAATTTATAATTTGTTTTTCGCCCATAAATTTTGTTAACCCGTAATTATTTAAAAGGTTAATTTGATGTTCACTATTTTTTTTTGCTATTCTCTTATTGTTGTAAACTTGGTCAGTAGAAATATGAATTAAATGTATTTTCTGTTTTAATTTTTTAAGAGATTCAACGATATTGAAAACTGAAATAATATTTTTATCAAAAGCAGTATTAAGATTTGAATTACACTTATCTACATCAGTATAAGCTACACAGTTAATTATAACTCGAGGTTTTATTTTCTTAATTAATCTTAATGTCTTATTTTTATTGTTAAGATCAATATTAAAATTACAATTTTTTTTGGTATGTCCGACTGTCACAACATTATAATTTTTTTTAAAAAAAATACTTAACTGACTACCAAGTAAGCCAGTACTACCAAAAATTAGTATAGGTTTTTTCAATTTTTTATTAAATAAATTCTGAATGAAGAATAGACTTTTTTAAAACTTTAGCCTTATTTTTTAAATCTTGCATATACTTTTTGTTGTGAAGATTTTCTTTAATTTGCCATACCATTTTATTACTTTCATGGGGTTTGCAAAGTTGAGAACAGTTAGAAAATTTTTCTGTATTATTAATTTTATTCATAATACATTTTCTTTTTTTCATGTTACCCCAAATAGCTTTGAATGATTTGTCTTTAATACTTCCATAAGAGTACTCTTTATGACCTCTATGATTTGTACAAACATAAACATTACCGTCTGCTCCAATACAAGGTTGAAACTGTGAACCTATACACTCTTTATAGTTTCTTCCATAATTTTTGCTATCAAATAACAAATCCTCAAGTTTGTATGAATTACATTCAAACTTATTTCCTAGAATTTCTCTCGCTTCATCTAGTTGTTTAATTACTTTGTGCAACCAGAAGTCTGATGAAATCTGTTCTTTTTTTTTGTTAAGTTTTCCATTTCTTTCAATTTGAACTATTTCTGGTTTATATTGGCAATAGTCTACATCCATATTTTTAAATAATTTTGCAAAATCTATTACTTCTTTATAATTATCCTTCGAAACAACAAAACCAACACCAATAACTATTTTAGATTTTTTTTTCTTTTTTATTGCTATTAATTTCTTGATATTTTTAACTACTATTTCAAAATTATTTGATTTATTTGTAACTCTTAGTTTGTCGTAGCTATTAGCTGAACCAGCATCCATAGATATTCTTATCCAGCTCAATGTGTCAACAATAGTATCAAACATGTCAAATTTAGAAAACATACTTCCATTAGAAAACATACCCATCTTAATTTTTGAATTTGAATTAATATATTTCATTGCTTTTTTTAGATGTGGATTCATTGTTGGCTCTCCACCTCCCGTCCAGGTCAGTGAATCTATTTGCATTTTCGTTACATCTGAACATAAAGACATTAGATCTTTTTCATCCATCATTCTTCTATCAAAAAACTCTGTACCTTTAAATTTGCTTAGGTGTATATGGCCAGAAATACAAAATGGACAAGAATGGTTGCATGCATTAGAAGGATCAACTTCTAAAGTAATAGGATCGGTTGGCTTATTATTTAAGTGATTTAATACTTTATCTAGATGCAATGCTATCTTTGCTTGTGGATTAAAGATTTTACTATTTTCTGACATTTTTTGATTTAAACTGAGACATTAGTTAAAAGCGTTTATTTATCATTGCTCTCAATTGTTTCAAGGATAAATAATCCTTATTTTCAAGACTATTATAGCTAAAATTACCATTAATTTTCTTTTGAGGCTTAATTTTATTCTTTCTACAAAAAAGTTTCGTATTATAGGTAAAAAACTCAGAACTTGGTTTTACAATAAAAAAATTTTTAAATTCAATTGCATTGGGTCCATCACTCTCTGTGATCATTTCTTCATGTAATTTTTCTCCAGGTCTTATGCCAATTATCTTTATTTTCTTTTTTTCATCTATCGCTTTAGCTATGTCTATAACTCTATAAGTTGGGATTTTAGGAACAAATGTTTCACCACCAATCATTGATTTAAGAGCAAATACAACAAATTTAACACTTTCTTCAAGGGTGATATTAAATCTAGTCATACGTTTATCCGTAATCGGGAAAAAATTATTATTTTTTTGTTTAATTAAAAAAGGAACTAGTGAACCCCTGCTGCCCAGCACATTTCCATACCTAACAACTGAAAATTTAATATCTTTGGATCCTCTGATGTTGTTCGCAGAAATAAATAATTTATCAGAAACTAATTTAGTTGCACCATAGAGGTTTATGGGTGCTGCTGCTTTATCAGTACTTAATGCAATTACTTTTTTTACACCTTTTTCTAATGCTGCTTCGATTATATTTGTTGCTCCGTTGATATTGGTTTTTACAGCTTCTGAAGGATTGTATTCAGCGGCAGGAACTTGTTTTAATGCAGCTGCGTGGATTATATAATCTACTCCCTCCATGGCTAATTTAATTCTTGAAAGATCTCTAACATCGCCAATAAAAAATCTCAATTTACTAAAATTTTTATTGCTCTTTAGTCTATTTTCCATCTCAAATTGTTTAAGCTCGTCCCTGCTATAAATGATAATTTTTTTTAGATTTAAATTTGATAAAGCCATTTCGGTAAACATTTGACCAAATGAGCCTGTGCCACCTGTAATTAAAATTGTGTTATTTTTTAACATTTTTTTGCTTAGTAGTTATTTTAAGATACTCTAATATACTTTTTCTAGTGTTTATAGGACTAAAATTATAACCATTAGTTGCTTTATGAATATTTAGGTAAAAACCCTTTTTTTTGTCAATTTTCCAATTAATATATTTTTTTACTTTAAAATACGCAGCTATTATTTTTGTAATTTTTATAAGTCTTAAAGGTATTTCTGACCCAAGTAAAATAGTGCCAGATTTAAAATTTTTTAATAAGAGTTCGTGTAAAAAAAAATTTAAATTTTTAATTAGTAAGATATTATTAAACATTTGATTTGGGTTAAAAAGAGTTATTTTTTTTTTATTTTTTATTTGTTTTATTAAATTTGACATAAAATTATTTTCTTTACCTGTCAATAAAAGTCCTGGAATTCTAATATTATAAATTTTAATTTTTTTATTAGTTAAAAACATTTTTTCTGATTTTAATTTATAATTCGAGTATTCAGATTTAGAATGTAATTTTGACTTTTCATTAACTTTTTTTTGAAAATTATTCTTATGATAAACTGCAGCTGTAGAGATGAAAATTAGTTTTTTAATATTTTTATTTATACTTAAATTAAAAAATATTTTTTTATCTATAACTTCATTTAATTTTACTTTTCTTAGATTTTGTGGCTCAGGTGTTATAGCAGCTGTATGAATGACGACATCACAATCAGGAATTATAAATGATTTATCAAGTATATTTTTTTTATAAAGTTTGTAATTTTTTTTTGTAGAACTGATAAAAATTTTTTTTCTCGAGTTTAAAATACAAAAAAAGTTTTTCTTTAAAAAATAATTAGCTATGTGATTTCCTATTTTTCCACTAGCTCCAGTTATAAAAATTTTCATTAATTTAGTAAGTTATTCTAAAAGTTCTAATTAAATAAAGAAATATTTTTTCTAATAAAATATTCTGAAATAAAAAAATTTGGTTTAAAGGAATTTTTTGTTAATTTAATAAAAGGTTTTTTAAATTTATCTTGAAGTGTTGGGTCAAATTTGAATGTATTATTTCTGTAATTAATCATTTCATTTACAGCATGAAAAATTTCATCTTCTGTATTTTCAATTAATTCAATATTATATTTTTTAAAAAATCTAGTTTCATTAAATTGAGATAAGGCTATATTTTCATCTTTAAATTTTGAATTAATATTTAATAGATCCTTATATTTTATGAATTCTTTTTTATCATGGTCATAAAATTTTTTAAAAGTTGTAACAACATTATTTTGAAAACTGTAAATATAAGGTATATTAATAGCATTAGTATAAACTATTGGTTTCTGAAAATTGATAGCTAATATGTCTGGACCAGACCATGTGCCAACATATATTTCACAATTTTTCATTAATATTAAATCATTAATTTCATTTCTATTTTTTGAAAAAGTGTAGTCAAATATATTCTTATCCTGACATTTATTTTCTGCTATTGAGCCAAATCTAATAATATTCAAATTTTGTTTTTTAAAAGGTAATAAAGCTTTTTCATAATTAATAAGACTTTCATTTCTATAGCTATGATAACTACTATTGAGTTGCGTTGTGAGTTTTTTATATGCTGAATCTCGACAGCTAAAAATTAAACATTTTTTCTCTAACAATAAATTTATATCTTCATTTTTACTTTTTTTAAGATTTATATCAAAATAGATTTTTTCTTTATTAGCTAAACTATTATAAACATTATTGTCCCCGTGCGTGAATGCTTTAATTTTAATTTTTTCAATTCTTTTGGTGTACAAATTAGATCTATAATAAAGATAATGAATAAAATTAACAAAAATATTTATTTTTTTCTTATTTATAGAATTATAAGCAGCCTTAAAAATTAAAATATTAATATATTTATTTCTTTTAAACAGCTCGAATGGATCTAGAATGATCTTATAATTTTCTTTTATTGTTGAAAGGTATAATAAGTTCAGTAACCCTCCTAATATTGCTGGGTTTACATAGTGAATCTTAATATCCTTATAAAATGGCTTTAATATAAAAAATGTAATTTCTTTTAAAATATGCAGGACAAAAAAAAGAATTTTTTTAATAATTTGTGAAATTAATTTATTCATATAAATAATATTGATTACTTAGATGTATTATTGGCTTTTATAAGTCTTTGAAAAATTTTTGATTTATTTTTTACCTTGGCATAATTTCCTTCAAATCTTATTTTTCCATTTTCAAAAAATAAAATTTTATCTGTGTTTTTTATAATATTTATTCTATGAGAAACAAATAAAATTGTTAAATCTTTAAAATTTTTTCTAATATTGCTAATTATTTTTTTTTCTGTAAGAGTATCTATAGAATTAGTTGCTTCATCTAATATCAAAATTTGCGGACTTGAATATAGTGCTCTTGCTAGAACCAATCTTTGAGCCTGACCGCCGCTTACTCTTACTCCATTTTCTCCAATTATTGTATTATAACCGTTATCAAGTTTTTTTTCAATAAAGTCCGATATCTCTGCTATTTTACAAATTTTTTTAATTTTTTTAAGATTTATTTTTCTATTATCGAAGGTTATATTTTTAATTATACTCTGATTTAATAAATGGCCTTTTTGCGGTGCATAGCTAATATTATTTATCCAAGTTTCTTCATCTAAAACATTGGTTAGTTTACCATCAATATTAATTTCCCCTTTGCTCGGTTTAAGCAATCCACAAAATATGTCTAAAAATGTTGTTTTTCCTTGGCCGCTTAGTCCTGATATTCCAATAAAACTACCTTTTTCAATTTTAGTGCTTAAATTTAAAATTGTTTTTTCTTTATGATATGAAAAACTTATTCTTTTAAACTCGATAAATTTCGTAAATAAAGACTTGGATCCAAAGTTTTCCTCTTTGTAGTTATTGCTTATATCTACTGACCTAATTAGATCATTTATTATTATATTGAATGAATTTTTATAAAATCCAATTTGTGTAATCTGTGTATAAATATTTTGTGCAGCAGGTATTAATCTTTTTAAAGATAGAGTGATTACCCCAATTATGGGTAATATTTCGTTAAAATTTTCTAATTTAAAGTAAAAGTATAATGATATTATTAGTATTATTGCATAAGAAAAAACTTCGATCGCGAATGCTGGGAATTGCTGAAATAAATTAATTGAAATATGTGCATTTCTATATTTTTCTGCGGGTTTTTCAAATAATCCAAGAAAGTATTTTTTATTATTTGAAAGTTTAAATTCTTTATAAGTTTCAAAAGTATCTGTTATTACTCTAGAAGTGTCTTTAAAAAAAAGAGGAGATGATTTTCCTAAATTCTTAATTTTTTGTTTTAAATAAATTAAAATTGTAAAGTAAAAAAGAATTAGTGTTGTTATAAGAAATAGAGTTACTATTGGATTGTAATAGATAAGAAAAGATACAATAAATAAAATAGTAAATAATTGTGATAAAATAATCAAAAAGGGGCTAAAATAACCTGCCACGCTAGCATTCACGTAATTAGTACATTTTTGCAATAAGTGAGATGTGTCAGATTTTAAAAATAATTTATAAGGTCTTATTAAATAATAAAAAAATAAATCTCGTGACTTTTCAAATAATAAATTTTCTGACAGTTTTAAAATGAACCAATTAGAATATAATCGTAAGCATTGGTTAATTAAAAGTAGACTAAAAGAAAAAAATGATAATAAAATTATAAATTTATTTTTTGGTAAGTTTGCAATATCATAGAAATATTTAATTGTTTCGTTTGTTGTTAATATTTCAGGATTAGCTAAAACAGATAACAAAGGTAGAATTGATGAAACTCCAATTAAGTCAAAAAGACCTGATAGTGAAGCTATACAAATTGCATATATTGTCATTTTTTTGTTCTTTGGTGACAATATTTTAATCATTTTATTTTTGCTGTAATTCATAATTTACTTTTACTTATAAAAATTCTTAAGGAATATATTTGAAACTTTAGCTAGAGTGCTAACTTTGTGATCAAATAAATTTTCATATTTTTTATCTATTTCCTCTTTAAAAATTTTATTAGAAACTTCTAATTTTTTATTTTGAATATTAAATAAAATATCTATCATTTCTTTTGTCGACTCTAAAATTTCAGAACTTGTGTTATTTATAACTAGAATATTATTTTTCTCATATGCTTTTAATGTCATATAATTTCCTATTTCAAGGCCAAAGGTATCTTTTATATCTACTAATTTATTGCTATCTTTATACATTAAGTTTTTTGGTAGAAATAAGTCACCCTCTTTTAAGGCAAAAAATTCTAAAGTATTTAAATAATTAACAAGTAAAACAGGTTTCCCAAAAAATGTAGGTAAAGAATAATAACCAGATGAAGTACCTAGACAAAATTTACATTCTGCTGCCAAAAAGACATCCATTAGTTCACTTTTTAAGTCTGTAAAAGGATAGTCAATTAAGCCTTGGATTGGTGGTAGTTTGGTCATATGTTTATTTCCAACGCGAACTACCTTCCCCCCTTTAGAAATTATAAATTTTATAGCATCTATATAAGTAAATGGATCTGAATTCCTAAGTATATCATGGTCATTTTTATTTTCTCGAACATGCAAAACAACAAACCAATCTTTTTCATTTAATCCAAATTTCTGGAGTTTTTTGTAACATACATCTTTAGTGTCAGAATTGATTTTAAAAGTTGTTTCTTCTAGAATTTTTTTATTTTTTAAAAACTGATTAATAAAATTAATAGCTATACCTGGTGGATAATAAGTATTCTTATATTGTAAGACAGATTCAATAGGAGCTTTGTTAATTTTAGATATGAACTGTTTGTTATAATATTCTTTGTTATTATTGCGTAAATTTAGCAAAGGTAAAAAATATTTAATTAACTCACTGTTTGATAGTTTTTCTGTTTCTTTAATTAATAAAGTAGGTTTAAATTTATTTTTCAACACATGTATTCTGTTTATTAAATAATAATAAAGGCTATACGTATTACCTAGAGCTCCAATAACGCTCTGTATCGGTATAAAAATTTCATTTATATTATAATTAACTGATTTGTTTTTCTTCAACCATTTTATTCTTATTTCTTCATAATTTTTTAAAAGCTCAAAACCTTTAAAGCTTGAGTGAGAGATTTTAAATCTTGCCAAATTAGAAAGTAGATAGGGGTGTCTTAAGTTTTTATTATATAATAATTCCAATTCTTTTAATTTTAGATCACTATCTTTAATTTTTATAATTTTATCCACTTTTAAAATCATCTTATCTTTTAAGAAAAATTTAGAAAAAAAATATAGGTAGTATTGAAGTCTTCTCTTTATTTGACCTATTATTTTACTCATTAAAAAAACAACTTGCTGTCGGGATACAATGAAAATAATTTTGAACTTTTAATTGTATTAACTATTTTTTTTATTTTTTTTTCTGATTTTATACTTGTGCCAAGAAAAAAAGCATATGGCTTATTTTGTTTTTTCAAATAATTTAAGTCTTTAATTGGTATTTGAGACTCAGTTACCTTAAAATTTCTTTTTTTCTTGTCGTCATCAACTATGTAAGAAATATACTTTGATAAGCCTAAAAAATTTATAAAAGCTATTGAGTTATGTCCTGCGCCATAAATAATATTTAAAAAAAATTTATTATCTAAAATTTGTATTAATTTTTTTTTAATAAATTTTACTTTTTTTTTAAAGATTCCTAGTATTTTTTTTTCATTGTATAATAAAAAGTTATCGACACTATTTTTATACAAAAAAACTAAATTATTTTCTTGTTTGAAAAAAAATACTTTAGATAATTTTTTTTTAAAACCATTAATACTAAGAGTATTGTGTAATGTTTTCGGGGTAAAATATGAAATATGCTCTTCCCATATCATTGATACGTTTCCTTGCAGTAATGATGTTTTAGAGTCAGGAACATCTACAAGTAGTAAAGCATTTTTTTTCATTACAGCTCTAAAAAAACCTAATATATTTTTAATATTTTGAGTGTGTTCTAACATTTTAGAACATACTATTAAATCATACTTGCCATTTTTTTTTAAAAAAGCCTTAAGATATTTCTTTGACAAGTAGTTCTGGATAATTTCTTGTCTTTGTGAAAAATTTTCCTTAACATTTAAATCTTTTTTTAAACTAATTGTATTTATGTTTCTAAAATTATTTGCACGTAGTGTTTCTAAATAGGTCTTATCATACTCAGAGATACCCAATATTTTGGAATTTTTTTTTAATAAATTTTTTTTTAATAGATAATGAACATATTTTTTGTGGTAACTATCTTCTTCCTTGTTCTTCATCCAAGAAAATTTTGGAAGTAATTGCCTATAATTTATTGGTTTTAAAATTTGTATTAAGCTACATTTTTTACAACTAACTAGTTTCAGCTTATACTTCTTGAGTTTGTTGTATTCTCCTGTGTTTTTGTAAAAAGCATTACATTTAAATTGTTTACCAAAGTCAAAATTTTCTCTATTAAATTTAGAATTACAAGAAATACAGGACATTTAAATTCTAATAATTAATTAATGATTTCGAACTTAGGAAAAATATTTATAAATTTTCCACCGTTTTTTAAAAAATCACTATGATTGTTGATGATTTTTTCTGAGTGTTCCCAGGCAAAAATTATTACATAGTCTTGTTTGCTCTTATAAATATTATCAGTTGGTAGGACTTGTATTTTGTCTCCAGGCGTAAATTTAAAATGTTTATCTTTGTTGTCATCAACAATATAGCTTATTTTAGAAGAAATGTTAAAATACTTAATTAAAGTTGTGGCGCTTCTAGCTGACCCAAAACCTGAAATTTTTTTTCCTTTTTTTATTAAATCATCTAATAAGTTATTGATATCGAGTTTCAATTTTTCTAGTTCTTTGGAAAAAATTTCATAAGTTTTAAAATCATTAAGTTTAGAATCATTTTCTAGCTTCAATAATGATTCTAAATTTTTTGAAACTGAGTATGGTCCATCTTTGTGCTGAACGTAACATACAAGTGAGCCTCCCTGTAAGTTATTTCTTTTTGCTTCAACAATTTCTAAGTCCATTTTTTTAAAAAAAAGCATTAATGGCTTCAAAGAATGGTAACTTAAATGTTCATGAAATACAGTACCTAAAAGTTTTTTTTCAATAACGTCAAGAAGGTAAGAAACCTCAAATGCAAATAACCCATTTGGTTTTAAAACTGTTTTGATAGCGTTTGTAATGTCGTGCATGTCATTCACATGTGCATAGACATTATTTGCTGTGATTATGTCTGCCATTCCATAATTAGATTTAATTATACCTGCATTTTGTTTGTTCATATAACCAATTATAGTTTCTATATTTTTTTTTTTTGTTTCAACTGCAACATTACTTGCGGGATCTATTCCGAGAACTTTTCGAAAGTTCTTTTTTTTGAATACTTCAAGTAACGTTCCGTCATTACTACCTACATCTAAAATAAATTCCTTGTTTGTCTTAGAGGCAAATTTTAATAAATCTGTTACATAATCTTCATAATGATTATCTATTTTTTTATTTCTTGAGGTTTTAAAAGTAAAATCACTCCATAAATAATCAGGATTAACAACATGTATGAGCTGCACATGAAAACATTTATTACAAAGATATAAATCCAAAGGAACTAGGCTAGAACCATCTTTTTCTTCAATATTATCTAAATATTTCTCTGATACAGGACTTTCTCCAATTGATACAATTTTATTCAAGTTTTCTGAATCACAAAGTCTACAAAATTTGTTTATTTTAAATAAATTTTTCATTTTAAATATAGAATTTTTTAATAGTATTTATTATATACGAAACTTCATTACCTGTTAAACCCTCATGTAGTGGTATTGATAAACTTTTCTTTATTATTTTTTTAGCATTGCTAATATTTTTAAAACGTGAATTTTTGAATATGGGGGCATTGCTAGCTAGCGGAGAGTAAAAAATTTTGCATTCTATGCCTTTATTTTTCAGATAAGTAAACAATCTATCTCTGTTCCTGCATGAAAAAATATATAGATACCTACCGTGAATCTCTTTTGCGTGATATTCTGGAATATCCAAATAATTTTTCAATTCTGCGTCATATAGTTTTGCTATTTTGTCTCGTTTTTTCCATTTATCATTAAGTGTTTTTAAGTTCTCTAGTGCAAATGATGCCTGAATAGTATCAATCTTATGATTTAAAGAAGGGTAATAACAATTGTTAATTTTAATTTTTTTTTTATCTCCGATAGTACCTGCGTGTCTTAACATTAATATTTTATCGTTAATTTTTTTGATATTTGTTGAAATAAAACCACACTCACCGTATGTGCTTAAGACTTTCATAGGATTTAGGCTAAATGCAGATACTGTAGAAAAATCTCCTGCTCTTCTTCCGTTTAATGAACTACATATTGCTTGAGCGGAGTCTTCAACTATATAAAGTTTGTATTTTTTGGATAATTTTATTATTTTGAACATTTCACACATATGACCACCAACATGCATGGGCACAATTGCCTTTGTTCTTTTATTAATTAGTTTTTCAATACTATTCGGACATATATTAAAATCATTTTTTACGTCTGCAAACTTTGGGGTTGCACCGGTTTGTATGATTGCGTTGATTGTTATTATCCAAGTAAAAGGTGTAGTGATTACTTCGTCTCCAGGCCCAATATTCAAAGATTGTAAGGCTAAAAAAAGTGCACTACTGCCTGATCCTAAACCGACGGTATATTTCCTTCCAAGATATCTAGATAGTTTTTTTTCAAATTCTGACACTTCAGGACCGTTAATTATTTTACCGTGGGTTAAGATTTTATCAAATCTCTTAATGAGATTTTTTTTATGTAAAATGCTTTTAACTCTTAAGTCTAGAAATTGTACTTTCATTAAATTGATATAATTTTTTTTAGGTTGTATTTTTTGTGTAATCTTTTGATAATTGAACTATTTTCTTTTCCAAAACTTACAATAAGTGGAATATCTTTTTTTTTATGTTCTTTCAAATTAATTATTTTTATATTAAGAAAATTTTTGAAATATGTTTTTTTTTCCAAAACTATATTTTTAATTTTTTTTTTTAAGATATTAACAATCAAAGCGCTATTTAAGTTTGTACCTAAGACATTACTTTCATTTCGAATTTTTTTAATCTTATAAAGTATTTTTTCCGCTTTATTTATTTCTAAAAAGTTAACTTTTTTTAATTTTTTTTTTATTTTGTTTGAAGTTTGAACAAAAAATAAAAATTCATGCGATAAACTAGAATTATTTATAAAAGAAACTTTACCGTAATTACTAAAAAAATTTTTTATCATATTTTTATTAAAATGATATTTCTGATCACCAAAGAATATATTAGATGGTCTTTTTTCAATATTTTGTAAATTGAAAAATATTATTCCATTTTTTTTTAATATTTTTTTTACAAGTTTCATTGATTTAAAAATATTTTGAGAATAGCTTAGTGTGTGTGAAAAAATTATTAAATCAAAGAAATTTTTTTTATCTAAAAAATCTTCTAGAAAAATAATATTTTTTTTTTGAAAAAATTTTTTGAAATATTTTCCCAAATCATACCCATAAAGGTTTTTGTATTTAAACTTGCTTAAATTGCTTAGTAAAAATCCTTTATTACAACCAAAATCCAGTATTTTACTTTTTTTATTTTTAATTTTTTTTTTTATAATTGAAGTAAGTACTTCGCTTCTTTTGAAGTATTTTTTTTTATTTTCGTCAAAGAAAAGTTTGTAATCTTGATTGAGTAATGCATATTTTTTAGATTTAAATTCTTTAGAATTTTGTTTTACAGCCAAAGATTCATTGCTGTAAAAATTTTTTGTTTTAATTATTTTAATTTTATTTCCAATTACTTTTAGGTCTGAATGTCTAAAAATAGGAGCGTTAATTAAATGGTTTTGCATTTTATTAACTACTTTTAACTCTACAATTTTTTAAGTAATTTAAGTATTTTTTTATTTCTTTATGCATACCTTCTTTTGGTGACCATTTTGCTAGTAATGTTTTTCTTTTCGAAAATGGTCCGTTAGTAACTTCTTTAAAAATTGTATCTTTTTTTATGATCTGAGTATGAAAAAAATTTTTCTTCATTTTATAAAAATAGACCTTTCCTGAATCAAAGCTTCCCATTTCTACTATTTTTAATAAACTTCCTTTTGCATCAAATATAAGCAATTTTAATTCACCTTTAATAAGAAACAATGATTCTAGCTTATTTAAGTGTTTGTGGGGACGTACATAAGATCCCTTTTTGTGAAATACAAACATTTCATGAATATTTTCATTCTCAGAATCATGTACGCAAATCCTACTTTTAAAATTTTTTTGATTTTTCCTTAACTTGAGAAACGTTAAATCTTTTTTCTTAAGAAGAATAATATTATTTTTTTTCTTAAAATAAAAAACTGATTTACTATTTTCTTTAAATTTATTTTTTATCATTTTAAAAATAAATAAACTCAAAATCTCCATTATATTTGCATTTTTTAAACATCCACTTCCATTCATCGTCATCAAAGAAAGTTTCTGCTGTCAGTGCCCAGCATTGCAAGTTGAAAAGTTCTTGTTCATTTCGATACCCTTCGACCATAATGTATGATTTTTTGCTAACTCTTTCAATTTCTTTAATTGATTTTTCTAAATCGTTAGCTTTAAAATTATGCAGACAAGCAAGCGTAAATGTAAAATCAAAATATTTTTTTTTATATGGAAATGTTTTTTTACCATCGTGAACAAAAAGATTTTTTTTAACTTCTTTTTTGGCATTTTTAATTGCGTGTTTTGATATATCAAAACCATATACCTTTAAATCTGGAAGAATTTTTTTCATTTCAAAAAGAAGATATCCTTTGCCACATCCAACATCTAGAACTTTTGATTTATTGTTAAGCTTGTATTTTTTTATCATTTTTTGGGCAACACCTTCCCATCTTCCTGGAATATACTTGTAACCACCATATCCAAATTTTCTTTTACCATCCCAAAAATCAAATTCAAACTTTCTAGCTTTCTTCATGCAAATAACTTTTTTATTGATCATTCTTTCAAGGTAATTTCTTTTTGTTAGTTTGTGTAAGCTAGATACTAAGTTTAATTTTTTTCCCATTTATATAATTTTTTTTATTTTTTTAAATATGCTATCGAAATCTAAATTATACTTTTTCAGCATTTCATGTTGCCTGCCGTACCCTTTCACAAAAACATCTGGAAAGCCTAAGTTTACAATTTTTTTATTTTTTTGCGTTTTTAAAATTTCGTTAATCGTAGAACCTAGGCCACCTATTATACTATGTTCTTCGATTGTTATCACGTTAATAGTTTTATTAAATATTTTTTTTATTTCATTTTCTTTTATTGGTTTAATGCTTGGGCAATGTACAATTCCTATTGGATTTTTTTTGCTATTCAATTTTTTTCTTATTTTAAGTGCGGTATTCAGCATGATACCTGTTGAAACTATAATACTTTTATATTCTCTTCCTATTTTATATGGTTTTCCAATTTTAAATTTTTTATATAACCCGTTAGTTACTATAGGGTCTCCGCCCTTTGCTATCCTAAAATAAATTGGTCCTTTGTGATTTATTGTTGCGCGCATCATTTTTGTCACTTCTATTTCATCTGCTGGTACTAAAATTGTCATATTTGGGATATTTTTTAGCAAAGAAATATCATCTAAGGCTAAATGAGTTGGTCCTAATGGGCCATAAACTACACCACCACCATTTGCTATTAATCGAACTCTATTTTTATGCATACCTAGGTTAATGTAAATTTGTTCGTAACATCTTCTTGTTAAGAATGAAGCTATTGTATTAACATAGGGTATTAAACCCTCGTGTGCCATCCCACTAGCTGAAGAAATTAAGTTTTGCTCTGCAGCACCTTCCATAAAGAATCTATCTGGAAAATCTGATCTAAAACTACTTAAAATAGCTGGACCAAGGTCAGATCCTACAAATACAATTTTTTTATTTTTTTTAGCTGCTTTATAAAGTTCTTCTAAAATTTTTTTTCTCATATAGCTTATTTGTTATTTAAAGATTTTCTTAATGACTCTATAGTTTTGTAGTTTAAACTTGCTTTATGATGCCAGTTCACATTGTTTTCTGCGAATGAAATTCCTTTGCCTTTTATTGTATGGCAAATTAGCATTGTTGGCTTGTTTGTTTTTTTTTTTGTTAACGCTAATTTCAAACCTTTTATATCATGTCCATTAACTTCCTTTGTAATTAATCCAAAACTAATCATTTTTTGTTTTAATTTGTCTAAACCAGCAACTTGAAATGGTGTTCCATAAGTCTGTAAATTATTATGATCTAGAATGATTATTAAATTATCTAATTTATTTTTATAAGCTGACATTAACGCTTCCCATATAGAGCCTTCGTTTGACTCTCCATCTCCAATAATTACATACACTTTAGATTTATTTTTTTTTATTTTTAATGCCATGGCCATTCCAACGCCAATGGACAATCCGTGTCCTAATGAACCCGTGGTAGTTTCTACGCCTGGAATTTTATAATCAGGATGCCCACCTAACATGCTATTTGTTTTGCAGAATTTCTTTAAATAATTTTTTGAAAAAAAACCTTTATCAGCTAATATTGCATATAAAGCTAAACAACCATGTCCTTTACTTAAAATAAATCTATCTCTATTTTCTAAGTTAGTCTTTTTTGGATTAAAAGACAAAATATTGTCATATAAAACTCTTAAAATTTCAACCAATGACATTGATGATCCAATGTGTCCCCTCATGCCTCCTTCAAGACCATCTATGATTAAGTTTCTTAGGTAAATAGATCTATTATCTAATTTAAATTTTTTTTTTAAATATGTAGCCATTTTTTATACGATTCATTTTTAGCTATGTTACAAAAATTAGTAGCTTTTTTTATTTGATTATTTCTTTTTCTTAAAAATTCAAATTTATCTAATACATTATCTTTACAGTATTTATTTACATTTTTGATTTTAAAATCGTTTAAGACAATTAATGACCATCTTAATGCATAATAGGGTAGAAATGTACTCAATCTATGTAAAAAAGTATTGTCGTTTTTAAAAATAACCAACATTTTTTTTACCCATATTTTTTTTTGTTTATTAGTAAGTATCATTCCTGGGTGTAGCAAAAAATCTGTTACAAATTTAATAGCATCATCTTTACCGAAATATTCAAAATCAAGGAATACAAAAAAATTTTTATTTTTTTTTAAACAGTTGTGAAATCCAAAATCTGAAGGGCTTAAGATTACAGATTCATTGTATATTTTTTTAAAGAGATTGTCTTTTTTTCCTATATTACTTTCAATTTTTTTTAATATAGGAAGAAAAATATTATTAATAAAAAGTTTAATTTTTTTTGATGAGTTATTTTTAGTTAAATCATATTTTTTTTTATTTATTTGATCTGTAATATTCTCAAGATTGAAACATGCTTCTGTTGCATCGTAAAAATATTTTTTGACATGATAATTTGGAATTTTTTTTAATCTTTTGGTAAATTTAACTGCAGCATTTAATTCTGAGTTATTAATTGATTTTATTTTTTTTCCTTCAATCCATTTAAATAATGCAATATTTAAAGTAAAATCATACGATATCAAATTTGTTATATTTTTGAAATTATTTTTATCCATTATTTTAATTGCTAAAATTTCTCTTTTAAGTCTTTGCCTATTATCTTCATCAAGATTTGGATATTTTTTTATAGCGCCATATGTATTATTATTAAATTTTACTTTAAATAATTCACTATTTTTCTGACCTTTAATTTTATTAATATATATTATTTTTTTTTTATAAATATATTCACAATATTTTTTTATATGGTCTACATTATCAGTTCCAAAAATTAAACTTTTAATATCAGTCCATGTCCTTGCCGAAGTAATGGTTTTATTTTTTATTTTAAATAAGCTTTTGTTGTATAAAATTTTATTTATTTTTTTCGGAAAAAGTTTGTGCTCTAAAATTAAAGACAGGTCATCTACAAAAAAATTTAATTTTAACTCTTCTATTCTTTTTACTTTTTCTAAAATTGTTCCCTCAAAGTATATTTTTTCAATTAATATAATTTTATTTTTTTTTATCCATTTTAATGCTTTGGATCTAAGAAGATGTTTTTCTTTATCGTAGTGACCATGTATTGTTTTGTGACTAACAATATATATTTTAGCATTTAAAATTTTTGCTTTTAATAAAAATGTTTTAAAGCCAGGATTGATTTTGGCCTTTGACATATATTTACCATAAACAAGGCCTTGTAATTTTTTCCAAGTTTTTTCCTTTTTTTTTTCAATAAAATATTTTCTAAGTTGTGCTTTGGAACCGTTCCATTTTTTATTTATTAATTTTAGCTTTTTTGCAACGCTTGTGAATACATCGTCATAGTTGACTATTGTGTTATCAAAATCCAGACCAATTCTAATACTCATAAATTTTATTTGTTATGAGCTTCCAGCAGGCTTTCTAGTCCTTGTTTAATAGATAAGAACTTAAAATCTCCAATAAATTTTTTTAAATAGTTGTTCTTCATTATATGATTAACTTTAGGTCTGGTTCTCTTTTTGTATTTTACATTAATTTTTTTGTTTAAAATTTTTTTTACATCTTCTAATATCTTTTTAAAACTTACAGGATGTCCTGAACAAATATTAAGTTCACCTGTGCTTTTTTTTTTGTATAATTTAAACACAACTTTAATTAAATCGTCTATATATACATAATCTCTTTTTTCTTGACCATCTCCCCAAATCTCAATAATTTTATTTTTAAGCCCATTTGCCATAAATTTACTTGGGCCATAATTATTATCTGTAGGTCCATATATTCTAGGCATTCTCAGCAATAAAAATGGAATTTTATAATCCTTTGAAATTTTTGATAACAGCCTTTCAGAGCTATACTTTGCTATCCCGTAAAAAGACGTTGGGTTTGGTATTGTTTTTTCTGTAATTGAATTGTTGTTAGTATCTTCTCCGTATATTGACTGTGTACTGAAAAAAACAATTTTTTTGGGTTTTTTAAAGTTTAATACTTTTGAAAAATTTTCTACCATTTTTATATTGTTGTTAAAATCTTGAATTGTTCCACTTGTTTGTTTGGTAATAACGGAAAGAAAGAAAATTGTTGTTTGTTCATCTACGATTTTTCTTAGCTGGCTTATAGACTTATTTTTGATTAAATTAATTTTCTTTGAACCAAACCCATCAACAATTATTTTTTTTTGGTAATTATTTTTAAAAAAATTATATAAATTTTTTCCTATAAAACTAGTGTTTCCAAAAATAATAACTTTTTCTCTTTTCATTATTTTACTTAGAGTAATCGTAAATAGTTTTATCTAAACTTTTTTGGTCAATAGAATAAGATTTATGCAACCACTCAACACTTCCATATTTAAAACATTGTTCATTTTTTAACGCTACTCTTTTTAGTTTAATTTTTAAATCATTATCTAGAATAAGCTCTGCTATGATGCTTCCAATACCACTATTGTAAATATTCTCCTCAATTGTGATAATTTTACTATATTTTTTTAATACCTTTATTAATTTATTCTTTTTAATAGGGTTTATTTGATAAAGATCAATAACTCCTACATGTTTTGATTTTATAAGTAATTTTTTTTGAATATTAACAATATTTTTAATTATATTTCCTGTTGTAATAACACAAATATCTTTACCTTTTTTTACTTCTTCAAAACCATTTGTTGTATCGAAATTTTTTTTATAAAAAGAAAAATCCTGACCTTTGTTTAATCTTATATAAACTGGTAACTTACTTCGGTAGGCCACATTTGCAAATTTACCCGCTAAAACTGGATCTGATGGATTCAGTATTTGCATTTCAGGCAACATTCTCATTAGACCTATGTCTATTACACCATGTCCTGCTGGTCCGTAATGAGAAAATGAAAGTCCTGTGCCAAGACCAATTATAGTTATTGGTAATTTTAGAGAACAAATATTAATTTTAATTTGTTCAAAACACCTCATGGTTATAAATGGCAGAAGTGAATATATGAAAACTTTTTTTCCAGAAAGTGCTAAACCTGTTGCTAAATTTATTGTCTCTTGTTCTGCTACACCAGTATTTATAAATCTATCTGGATTTTTTTTCTTAAATTTTTTTAAAGAATCTGCATCTGTATCGGCGGTTAAAAGAATGACGTTCTTATCTTTGTTTGCAATTTTTACAAATTCATCAAAAAAAGCATTTCTATAATCAATTTTATTCATTTAGTTTTTTAATTCTTTAAGAGCTTTGTGAAATTGTTCTTTTGTTGGAACTCCGCTGTGCCAAAAAATTTCATTTTCCATAAAAGATACACCTTTGCCTTTAATTGTATTCGCAATTATTACTTTTGGTTTTTTTTGGTTTTCATTAGATCTAAGTGCGGTTAATATTTCACTAACAGAATGACCATCAATTTCTTCTACATGCCAGTCACAAGCTTTAAATTTATCTTTGAGGTTATTAGAAATGTTTTCATCTTCAATTGCGTCCATTACTGATAGATTATTTTTATCTACTATTGTGACAAGATTATTAAGATGGTTTTTACCTGCAAACATAGCTGCTTCCCAAATAGCTCCTTCGTCACATTCTGCGTCGCCAACTATTGCGTAGGTTTTATATTTTTTTTTATTTAGTTTGGCGCCCAAGCAAATTCCAGTGCCAATACCAACGACATGACCTAATGAACCAGTATTATATTCTGAACCTGGCGTGTTATAATTTAATTGTTGTCCTAATAAACTTCCATCTTTACCATAAGAATTTAATATTTTTTTTGATAAAATATTCAAATCAGACCAGATATGATAAAGTGCTAAATGCGCATGTCCTTTTCCAATCAAAACTCTATCCCTATCTTTCCATTTTGGATCCTTAGCTTTAAAATTAAGAAGGTTGCTATAATAGATACAAACCAAAATCTCTATGCAGGAAAATGTGCCACCTAAATGAGATCCTCTTCCACCATTTTTCATGGCAGTTTTTAAAACACTTAAGCGTATTTTTTTTGCTATCTTTTCGAGATTATTTTCTAACATATTTTAATTAAAAGTTTCTATTATTTTTTGATTTGGGTCACAAAAAACTTCAGTTAACGATGGGCCATTAGATTTAAGTATTTTTTTTAAATCTTTTTTAATATTTTTAAACTTATTTATTTTATAATATCTAATATTGAAAGCTCCTGCAGTTTTATTAAAATCTAAAACTTCTTCATCATCTGTGTACCTTCCTCCTGTCATGTCATCTTGTGATTTTCTTATCGATGCATAGCCTCCATTATTAATTACAAAAAGTTTTATGTTTAGTCTATTTATAGACATAGTTCGTAATTCTTGAATGTTTAATTCTATTGATCCATCACCGGTTATCGCAATTATAGTTTTTTTTGGATAGCTTGCACTGGCACCAATAGCCATAGGTACAGCTAAGCCCATGCTATAAAAAGCTCCCGATGTTATTTCTCTTTGATTTTTTTTAATCTCTAAAGCTTGTGAGCAAACATAATTAGAACTGCCAGCGTCATTTACGAAAACTGAATTCTTATCAGAAACTTCACCTAGGCATTTGGTAAAATAGTATGAATTAATAGGATTTTGTTTCATGCTATTATTAACGGTTGTCAATTTTTTTTTTAAAAGTCTACATTCTTCTAGCCAGTTATTAAAATTTTTTGTGGTATTTTTTTTGTATATAAAGTTTAAATCGTTAAAAAAATTTTTTAATTCACTTTTAATCTTAATCTTAATTTTAAGATTTGGTTTATTCATTTCTTTTTGATCAATGTTAACCATAGCTATTTTAGCTTTCTTATTAAATTGATCAAATTTTTCACCTGCAAAAGCATGTGAAAAACTTGTGCCAATACAAAAAATTAAATCTGTGCTTTTTAAAATTTTTTCTGAAAATCTATGGCCTCTCATCCCTGCTAGGCCAAAAAAAAATTTATGATTAAAATGTAGTATATCTAAACCCATTCTAGCTGTAATACATGGAATTTTTAGGTATTCGATCATTTTTTTAAATTTATTAATTATTTCTGACTGCCTAATACCTTGTCCAAATACAATAATGGGTTTTTTTGAATTTTGGATTAACTCAAATATTTTATCAATTTTAATTTTATTAAAAGTTTTTTTATTTTTTTTCTCATTCTGGAAGCTTAATAGTTTTTTTTCATCAATCTTTGCGCTTTGGATATCAAATGGAATATCTAACCATACTGGACCTTTTCTTCCGCTGCATGCATAGTGAATTGCTTTTTCTATGTGATATTTAATCTTGTTGGGGCTTTTAACTTGTACTGCATATTTAGTTAATTTTTTTACATTTGAAATTATATCAAAACCTTGTATGCCAAATGATCTGGTTTTTAAATTTTGATTGGTAGCAACCTGTCCAGAAATAACTAGCACAGGAACAGAGTCCACCCATGATTCAACAATTCCACTTATAGCATTAGTTCCACCTGGTCCTGTAGTCGCAATTACAACGCCTATACTATTTGTTAATTTTGCAGAGGCCTGTGCCATAATTACTGCAGCGGCTTCATGCCTAGCACAAATATGTTTTATACCTTTTTGATGTGCAAAAGCATCATCTAGAAAAATTGAGCCTGTTCCAGAAAGCATAAAAATATTTTTAACACCAAATTTAGCTAAATATTTTGCTAAGTACGTTGCGACCGTTATTTTTTTCATTTTAGTATTTTGTTTTTATTGTTCTAAGGGTTTTAACCATCCACACCCATTGCAGGCTTCTATTGTACCATCTCTAGCAATAACATTCTTAAATTCACTAAATTTTTTTCCAAAAATTACTTTATCTAAGCCATCTCTTACATTTCCCATATCAACTGCTAGACAGGGAAAGAAGGTACCATCGACATTTACGTGTGCAGTCCCCCATGGAGCTACACATGGTTTGTAGTGTTTTTTATTATGCTCAGGTTCGTTAAAATAATTCATATCAATTTTTTTATCATCGTCTGCGATTGAAGATAGTGCAGGGTGTAAGAAGGCAGTTTTATTATATTTTTTGTTGTATTCTTTTACTTTTTGTAATTGACTAATAATAATCTCCCAGTTTTTGTAAACAGGAGCAGAGCTTTTTTCAAATATTTTTTCGTAAGCGAACATAATATCTGAATGTTGTATTGGAGAACCTTTTAAAAACTGAAAGGCATGTGTGTCACACTGTAGATCTTCCATACAATATTTATGAATATTCAGCAAATCTTTTGCATTTTCATCTAATACAACAGTTTTAGAATCTAGATTACAATGATTATAATCAAGTTGTTTTTTTCTTTTTTGAAAATATGCCATCATATTTTCAACATGTTTCCATTTTTCATCCCATTTTTTTTCTTTAATATTTGCTTGCTTTCTAATTGTGTTTTTTTCGTTGTCTATGGAAATAGATAAAACCTTAAAATTTTTATATTCTAGCATGAAGTCTATTAAGTCTTCATCGAGCAGCAATCCATTGGTTATCATATTACATTCAAACTTTTTTGCTACGTGAGAAAAAATTTTTCTAAAGTTTTTTATAACTATAGGTTCGCCTCCTGTTAGTGTTACTCTTGAACCTTCAGGTAGTTGGTCTGCTAACTTAATCCAATCTTCAGCAGTCATTGCCCCATTTTGTCTTTTTCGGTCTTGGAAGCAAAATGTGCATGCTAGATTACATAAATTTGTTAAAACAAAACAAAATCTTTTAGGATATGCAATGTTATTTTGCTTTGCATTGTTTGCATAAGCAATCAGATCGTCATGATATTTACCTTTTTTCATAAAATTAATTATATCCACTATTTACTAGTAGTAAAACCATAGTATTTTTCTCTCTCCTTTTATTACTCGGTTTGCATGATGAACTGTTTTTAGATCCATTAATACTAAATCACCTTTCTTGCATTTAATATCTAGTTTTTTAGATTCTTGACTCACTTCTTTCATAAGATCTTCAGAGACATAGTGATCTTGTGTTTTTGTATCAAATTTAAAATCTTGTAAAAAAAGGTTTTTGGAGCTTGTTTTTAAACATTTTGCCTTGTGAGACTTTTCGTAATAAGAGGTTCCCCCATTTGATATATCAACATCATTTAAAGCAATAAAAGCTCTAAGACGATGTAAGTAAAGATCAATATGTGGTCTTTGAGTTTGATCTTTCTTGTCTAACTTCAAAGATGTAATCTCTCTTTTATCTTCATTCGATTTAAAAATTGGATGGTTTGAACTTCCATCGTTTGAATGGTGGTAAAAAATCTCTGGACCATAAAAAAAATTTAAATGATAAACTTTATTTATCAAAGCTATTTCGGGATTTTTGGTAATCATGTTAAAAAAATTGTTAAAATTTTTTAAAAATTTAATTTTGGTGGATGGTCCAAATTTTTCAATATAAATTTGTTTGTCGTCTATCGAAATTGGCTCTTGCTGAATTTCGTGTCTGTTAATAAACTTTTCAACAGGTATGCTGTCAATCATTTTTGAGCATTCTCTATTTAACTCTTCTATTTTTTCTTCATTGTAAAAATTGCTAATTATTCCAACACCATTTTTGTTAACGTCTCTAAGTGCATTAGTTATTCTTTTGTTTTTTGATAAAAAATTACACACTAAAAATATTCTAACAGTCAAAAATATGTCATCTAAACGCTGAATTAGAATAAAAATCGGTGTAACGACTTTTATATTCATTTTTTTAAAAATGGTAAATTTTCTGACTGCTTTTAAAATCATTTATTTAAAAAATTCTTCCAGATTTCTTCTATTAACTTTATATCTTTAGATCCTTCTTGTCCTTTATTAATTTTTATTTTTTTTTTTATAATATCTTCTATAAATGAATCTGTCTGGTTTTTAAATCCCCAGGTTTTTTTAGATTTATATTTATGTTTTTTATTTTTTTTTATATCATTTACTGTGAAGTCTGCAGTAATATTTTTGTGGTGTTGTGGAGGCAAGTTAATAATCATTGAGCCATGCTCAAAGTATATTTCTAATTTTTCGTCCCAGCCTTTTTTTGTAAAAAAACCGGTCTCTAATATAGCGTTAAATTTTTTATACTTAAGATTTACTATTGACATTGTGGAATCTGATAAAGATGCACTTTCTACTTTTGGCATCTCCTTTGTAAAATACCTCAAAAGACTTATATTATGACAGTACAAATTCAAATATTTGTCATATGATTTTTGCAACTTTAACGGAAGCCAGTCTGGTCTAATTTCCCACGAAGGTTTTGATAATGAGTTTTTCTCAGTTGTTTTGATGTATTTATTTTTTAAATCATAGCCACTGCCAGATAATCTATGTGATTTTATTAAAACTATTTTTCCTAAGCTTTTATTTTTTAACAACTTATCAAAACATAATTTTGCTTTACAGACGCCATCGTCATAGATTTTATTGTAACCAATTTTATAAAGAGTTTTAAATTTTTTAGCGGCATTAAGAAGTCTTAACGATTGTTTGTATGTTCCTGCCATAGGCTTTTCTGTTAATACAGGCTTACCTAGTTTCAAAAATTCTAAAGATATTGGCCCAGTCATATTTCTCTTTGTAACAATAACTATGCCATCAAACTTTTTTATGTCTTGAATTAAACCTAAGTGAGAAGAATACGTATTTGGAATTTTGTATTTTTTTGCTACTTTTTTTCTTAAAGTAGGCCTAGCTTCTACCAGACCTTTTATTTTGCATTTTTTATTTTTATAGAGATTTTCAATAAATCCTATTTGCCCATTAAAGCCACTTCCCACAATTCCTATATTAACTTTTGACATATTTATCGTTTATACTTTATTTTTTTAGGGGCAAATTTCAATAGATATTTTATTTTAAATAAAGTTTCTAATTTTTGGATTTCAATAATATTTCCTACAAGCATATCTTCTAGTGAAAAAAGTATTTTTTTTTTTTTTTTAATTATAATTTTATAAAGTTTTTCCCTGTCAGATTTTTTTTCTGGTAATTGAGCTAAACTATAAAATGCTATTCCATCAAATTTATTGTCAACAATTTCTAGAAGTATTTGATTAAAACTTAAAAAACAATTTTTAATACCGTATTCTGTAAGACTTAATTTGTATTCATATCCTCTCTTTTGACAGGCATCCCTAATAACTAAATTTTGAACCTTTTGATGATTAATTGAACCATCCAAAAGTTTTCTACTTGAAATATATCCTTTGAAAATCATTTTTTTATTTCTCCTCACCGGGTAGTTTATATTCTAGACCAATTTTTGTCGCAGCTCTTAGCTTTAATGGTGAAAAAAAACTTCCTAATTCTTTTTGACTATAAGGAGTAAATAGCCCCTTGAATCTACAGTTTAATGAAACTCTTGTTTCGTTAGTTTTGTTCACTAAATTTCCATGGGGAATGTTTTGATTAAACAGAAGGTATTTTCCATAATTTATTTTAATAAAATTTAAATCTTTTTTAAAATTTTTATAAAGATCGGAAATTGATTTTATTTTTTTACTTTTAAATACTTTGTTAAAGTTATTCATTTTTTTTGCATTTAAAATAAACATTGATTTTGTTTTGAAGCAATTAACCATCGGTAGCCAAAGAACAGTCTCGAAGGGGGAGTCTCCTGACCAGGTGTCAGAGTGAATTGGTAGTAAAGAGGTTTCATCATCTGGTATTTGAATCGAGAGATTAATATTATTTTGCATTGCAAGCTCATTCCCTACAATATTTGATAGCATTGTTTGAGCAACGGTTAAAAATTCTTTTTTAAAATTTTTATCTTTATTGATGCTCTCAATTAAACGTAATCGGATTCCATTTATATTTTTTTCATTAATAAATTTATGTAATTTATTTAAATTAAAATTTCTAACTTTAATATTTATTTTTAAAATTTTAATTAATTTTTTTTTAATAGTTTTATTGATGTAATCTAGTGATTTATTACTTTCCACTTTCTTAATAATTAAACCTTTATTTAAGAAATCTTTTTCTATTTTTGAGTAATTATTAGAGTACATTAAAAAGGTCCTTTAAAATTTGCATATGGTATATCGGAATTTATTTGATTTACTTTTTTTAAGAATAGATTTTTATTTTTCTTATTAATTTTTTTTTCTGTCATATCTTCAATCTTTTGAATTATTGTAGAAGAGTTGAGATAGCAATATTTGGCTAACTCTCTACTGCTTGGAATTGGGCAATTTTTAATTCCTATTCTCGCAGGAGATTTTTTAAGTTTTCTAAAAACTGTCTCAGTAACTGTAGAAATGATTTCTGCGCTTATTCCAAAAGTTGTCCATCCATTGTCTATAACTAATAATTTACCAGTTTTCTTTACAGATTTTATTATTGTTGCAGTATCTAATGGTCTCAAACTTCTGAGATCGATTAAATCCATAAATATATTTTGACTTTTCAAAAAATCATAAGTTCTCATAACCTGTATTAGTGCTTCCGAATAGGAAACAACTGTTATGTGTGTTCCTTTTTTAACTATTTTTGCTTTGTTTAACGAAACTGTATAATTTTTTTTAGGAACAAAGCCTGTAATCTCATGTAACCATCTATGTTCAAAAAAAATTACAGGGTTGTTGTCTTTAATACTTTGCATCATCATACCTTTTGCGTCATATGCATTCGATGGTGCAACAACTTTAAGGCCAGGTATGTGCGCAAAAAGAACTTCTAAGCTTTGAGAGTGCTGTGGACCTTGGCCCCAACCTTTTCCAATAATAAGCCTAATAACTAGGGGAATTTTTTGTTCGCCTGCAGTCATAAAATGCCATTTCGCTGCCTGATTAATAATTTGATCCATGCTTAAAAGGGCAAACTCAACTCTTTGATGTGTAATTATCGGCCTTAAACCTTTTATTGCGGCGCCTATAGCAATTCCAGTCATTGCATTTTCTGAGGTTGGCATCTCAATTACTCTTTTTTTTCCAAAATGCTTTAGTAAATTTTTTGTTGTGCCAAACACACCCTTTGGGTCCGTTACTCCAAGACCAACTAAAATAGTTTTTTTGTTCAATTTCATGGATGCAAAAAGGGCCTCTTTTATCGACTCTGCATATTTCAATTTTCTCAGCTTTTTACTTTGCATATATAAATCTGTCTAAGATTTGTTTTTTTGCAAATTTATCTTTTTTTGCAAACCGAAATGCTGCTGAAATTTCATTGTTGATTTTTTTTTCTATTTTATTAAGTTTTTTAATTTCAAGCTTAGTTTTAAATTTTTTTTTTATATTTTTGAGTGGGCATTTTTTTTTCCAATAAATTTGTTCTTTAACAGGTCTATAGTTAAGGTCATCATCATTATTTGGTCCACAATGCTCAAGTTCTCTGTAGGTTTCAAACTCAATAAAAGATGGTTTAGAAAATTTTCTTATGTTTTCTATGGCTTTTTTAGCCAACTTGAACACTGACATGACGTCGTTACCTTCTGTAATATAAGATTTAATACCATTCGCTTTTACAATTGACTGTAAATTTCTTGTTTTTGCCTGTCTTAATTCTATAGGAGTGTAAACAGAGTATAAATTATTTTCACACACAAACAGAATTGGTAAACTGTGTAAACTTGCAAAATTTATACTTTCGTGAAATACACCTTCCTCGGTAGCACCTTCACCAAAAAAAATAACTACAATATTATTTTTTTTTTCAAAATGTTTATTATAGTATGCAAGGCCAACACCTATGGGAATTGTACTTGCTACAATTGGTACAGAACTAATAATTCCTTGCTTGTTATCTTGTAGATGCATTGAACCACCCAAACCCATCGCACACCCACTTTTTTTAGAATAAATTTCAGATATCATTTTTTTTAGATCTCCTTCTTTTGCAATGTAATGTGAATGTGATCTATGGGTGCTTATTATACTATCTTTATTTTTTAAAGCGTGACAAACCCCAGCGGCAACACCTTCTTGACCAATTGATAAATGAACTGGACATCGCATCTCGTTCTGATTGTATAATTCAGAAATTTTTTTTTCTGTCTGTCTAATTTTAAAAATTTTTTTATATAAATCTAATTTTATTTTACTCATTAGAAAAAAAATTATTAATTTCGTTTATCGTATAGTTGATTTCTTTTGTTGTTAGATGTTGATGTATAGGTAAAGATATAATTTTCTTGCTTTGCATTTCTGTAATTGGAAGCTTGTGAGAACTATTTTTAAACATTTTTTGTTTATGTATAGGTATAGGATAATGTATATAGGTGCTAATTCCTTTTTTTTTTAAATATTTGATCAGAGAGTCTCTTCTTTCGACCTGTATTACAAAAGTATGGTATGTATTAAATTCATTTTTATTCTCTCCTGGTATAAAGACAAATTTTTTATTTAGTTTCTTTTGATAAATCTTAGCTATTTGTCTTCTTTTGCTTATCAATTTTTCTGTTTTTTTTAATCTATAATTTAAAATTGCAGCTTGAATATTGTCTAATCTAGAGTTGTAACCAAATTCTTCATTTAGATCTCTTGTTTTTAAACCGTGATTACGTAGTAATCTAATTCTTTCCGCTATTTTTTTACTATTTGTTACTACGAACCCCCCGTCACCCATCGCGTTTAGATTTTTAAGTGGGTGTGTAGAAAAACAACCTGCTAAACCAAAAGTACCTGCAAATACATTTTGATATTTTGACTTAAAGGACTGTGCACAATCTTCTATTACTTTAATCTTATATTTATTTGCAATTTTCATTATTTCACTCATTTTTGCACATCTACCAGTCAGGTGTACTACTAAAATAACTTTTGTTTTTTTTGTAATGAGCTTTTCAATCTTTAGTGGATCTATATTTTGATCCGGAAGCACATCTGCAAATACTGGTTTTGCTCCAAGATGAACTATGGATCCTACTGTAGCAATATAAGAATTTGCAGTGGTGATAACCTCATCTTTTTTTTTTATGCCCGCACAATAAAGCGCCAATGTTAACGCATCTGTTCCGCTATTTAATGAGATGCAATAGTTAGACTTTAAAGTATCACATATATTTCTTTCAAATTTATGTATTTCTTCAGCTTTTGTGCCAACATAATGTCCTTTTAAAAATACTCTATCCATTAATGGAAGTAAAAATTTTCTTTCTTCCTTCCATTGTTTTGAAAAGTTTAAATATTTTACTATCATTTTTTTTTATAGAAGTTTTTTACAGTATTAATAATATATATTTTTTCATCTGTTTTTAAATGCTGGTCACAAGGAAAGGAAATCATTTTTTTAGTGTGAGAGTCAGCAACAGGAAACATGCCTTTTTTAAAACCCATGTCTAAAAAAGGTTTTTGCCTATAAATAGGAGTTGGATAGTGAATCTTTACTTCTATACCTTTTTTTAAACAATATTTATAAAGTTCATTTCGTTTTTCTGCAAAAACTATATATAGATGATAAACATGTTTAACATTCGACTTTCTTGGTGGAATAGTTATTTGCTTTATCATAGAAAGATTTTTATCAAAAAAATTGGCATTTTTAATTCTCTGAGCTGCAATTTTTTTAGCTTTAGGTAAAATCCAATTACCAACTACTGCTTGAAACGTATCTAGTCTAGAGTTGTACCCTAGAATTTCAATGGTATCTCTGTCACGTAAACCATGGTTTCTTAAAAGTAATAGTTTGTTGTAAATTTTTTTATTATTTGTAACAACCATTCCGCCATCAGACCAAACGTTAATATTTTTTAAAGGGTGAAATGAGAAAGCACCTGTTAGACCCCATGTTCCACTTTTCTTTCCGTTATACGAACCCAGGATAGATTGACAAGCATCTTCAATAATCGGAATATTATATTTTCTTGAAATTTTATTTAGCTTAACCATATTTGGCATTGAACCAGTAAAATGTACTGGCATAATCACTTTTGTTTTCTTTGTGATAGCTTTTTCAATTAAATCTACGTTCATACAAAAAGTATCATCACAATCAATAAATTTTATTTTTGCTCCAACCTCAGCTATAGCTCCGACTGTTGCAACAAAAGTATTGGCGGCAGTAATAATTTCATCATTAGGTTTAACATCTATGGCTTTTAATGACAGTTTTAATGCATCGGTTCCAGAATTAACTCCAACTGCGAATTTTACACCAATTAATTTTGCAAAGTTTTTTTCAAAAACTTTTAACTCTTTTCCTAAAGTAAAATCACCTGTAGCGACAAATGCTTTTAATTTTTTCCAAAGGACATCAGAATTTTTAAATTGTCTTGGTAAATAAGAATAATTTATTTTCATTTTAATTTTATATTTTGCATTCTCTTTATATTAAAATAATACTCATTAGTAAGAGGATCTTTAAATTTGTTACTTTTAAATGCATTAAATAAATCTTCAATTGCATTTTTTACAGTTTTTTTAGGTTTAAAACCTAACTCTTTGTAAATTTTTTCAGACGAAATATGGTAAGATCTATTGTCATCCGTTGCTTCTGTTAGTATTTCAACATTTTGCCCGATTACTTCTTTAACGGTTAAAGCTAAATCACTTACTGATTGATTCTCATAACCCACATTAAAAATTTGACCTGATACTTTTTTTGTTTCCTCTTCAACCATTAATAAATAAGCATCTACCATATCATCAATGTGAATGTTGGGTCTGAGCTGAGGTCCTCCATAAACTGTAATTTTATTTTTATTGAAAGCGAGGTTGGATAATATGTTAACGACTAAATCTAGTCTTTGTCTTGGTGAAAAACCACAAACAGTTGCTGGACGAACAATGATAGGTGTAAAATTTTCACTTACATACTTAAGTAGTATTTTTTCGCACATAGCTTTATATTTCGAGTAGTCTGTCAGTGGCTTTAAAGACATGTCTTCTGAGACATTTTTTTCCTCCTTAACTCCATATACACTTGAAGAAGAAGCATAAATAAATCTTTGCACTTTAGCTTCTACAGCAGCTTCTACCATAGGTTCAAAAATATCAAAGTTGATTTTTTTTCCAAGATCTTTGTCTAGCTCAAAGCTAGGGTCGTTGGATATACACGCTAAGTGTATTACTGTGTTTACATCCTTTAAAGACAACTTTAAATTATTCATATCTCGAATATCAGATTTAAAAATCTTCAGGTAATCAGATTTAGGAAGAGTGTCTCCATAAATCATTAGATCAATTACGTTCACATCATATCCTTTTTCCAAAAGTTGGGGGATCAAAGCTGAACCGACGTAGCCACCACCGCCTGTAACTAATATTTTTTTTTTCATTTTATTTTAAATATGATTGTAATGATTTTATTAAACTTAACTTATTAATAGATTTACTATTTGCCATAAATTCAATATTTTGTGCGGCTGCTAGAGAGGCAAAAAGCATTGAAAAATGTATGTTATTTTTTTTATAAATACTCAAGGCAAGTGCCACCAGCATTGCATCTCCTGTTCCTACTTTATCTTTTACTTTACTCGCAAAAGCTGGACATTTAATAATTTTCTTTTTTATTTTATCATATATTAAAGAGCCTTGATCTCCAGAAGTTGCTACTGTTAGTTTGGAATTAAGTTTTTTTGACAACTCTCTGATTAGATGTTCTTTTGTGTCTACTTTATTTCTTAATTCGTGTCTCATTTCATTTTCATTAATAATCACAAGATCTGCATTTTTATATCTGGCAATTGTATGATGGCCAACATTTGCTGCATTAAGCTGAGCGTTGATGGCTAAAAACTTAGATTTTTTAACTATTATTTTAGCAGAACTTTTAGAGATAAGTCCATGTCCATAGTCAGAAACTAAAACTATATCATGTTTAGGAATCTCTGCTTTAAGCAGTTTTTTAAATTTATCTTCATCTTTTTTTTCAAAACTTTGGTCGTCAATTGAATAAAGACCAAATACCTTTTGATTGGTGATGTTGTCTACATATCTACGTTTTAAAATCGTTTTTGCTCCTTTTTTAAAAATAAATTTATTTTTTATTTTTTTATTTAAACTTTTAGTTATTAAGCTAAAAAAATCTTTTTTTTCCCCAAGATAACTGAGTAAAGTAATATTATTAGAAAAATTAGCCAAATTATTTGCTATTGCTAAAGCCCCTCCAAGATACTTCTTGGAATTTAAATCTCTTAAAACTAAAACTGGTTCTTTACCAGATTTTCCTAACGTCTCACAATTAAAATATTCATCAATAATTGATTCTCCAATGATCAAAATCTTGAAATTTTTATAATTATTAATAGTTTTGTTGATATCTATATTTTTTGGAATTTTTTTATTTGTTAGTGATAAATATTTTTTTTGTTCTTTGTTTAGTTTGAACCCTGATTGATTTATTATTTTACTTGAGCTCAATGTTGCGTCTTCTGTATAGTAAATTTTTCCACCTACATAATTTAAAGTTTTTTTCTCTTCTTTTATTTGGCCAGAGACATCTAAACTGTTATCTTTGTAATCTTTTCCTTTGCAATATATATCGGGTTTAATCTTAGTTAAAGCGTCCACAGCAGTTTTTGTATAATTGGGACAAACAAAATCTATAAAATTTAAATTTGATAGTAATTCCATTCTCATTTGCAGTGTAAAAATTGGTCTATTAGGTCCTTTGTTTACGTATTCATCAGCTGTGACAGTTACAATTAAAATGTTTCCTTGTGATTTTGCTGATTTAAAATGATTGATGTGCCCAAGGTGAATTACGTCAAATACACCATGACAAAGAACTATTTTTTTTTTTTTTTTTTTTTTTTTTTTAATTTCTTTTTTTTTTTTTTTTATTTTTATAAAATTTTTTTTTTTATTTTTTTTTTTTT